>ERZ1292623.3483-Hain-H51-01um-R1-3483-length-13403-cov-9_pt1 | contig 13403 bp, 13 predicted proteins | sample MGYA00564398_ERZ1292623 | MGnify/ENA primary metagenome ERZ1292623 (study PRJEB36523, sample SAMEA6512633) | groundwater metagenome | collected 2019-01-07 | study: AquaDiva: Metagenomics assemblies of 32 groundwater samples
TGGATTCAAATCTCTATCAGACGACTGAAGACCCCAAGAAAAAGAAGACTTTTGTGCTGGATATGTTCCCGTATCCTTCCGGGGAAGGTCTACACGTTGGGCACCCTAAGGGATATATTGCCAGCGATGTCTACTCAAGACATATGCGTATGCGGGGAAATGATGTTCTTCATCCAATGGGTTGGGATGCTTTCGGACTTCCGGCGGAAAACTTTGCCCTTAAAAATAAAATACACCCGCGGATAGCGGTGGAAAAAAATATTAAGCGTTTCAAAGAGCAGTTATCAATTCTTGGTTTTGATTATGACTGGAAGCGGGAAATAAACACTACAGACCCGAAATATTACAAATGGACTCAGTGGATATTCCTGCAACTATTTAAAAAAGGTTTGGCGTATCAGTCGGACGAACCTATTAATTGGTGTCCTTCCTGTATGACCGGCCTTGCTAACGAAGATTTGGAAGGAAATTCCTGTGAACGTTGTGGAACTCTTGTTGAAAAGAAGAAGCTGCCTCAATGGGTTCTTCGCATTACTGACTATGCAGATCGCCTAATTGAAGACCTAAAAACTCTTAACTGGGCGGAGCATATAAAGGAACTTCAGAGAAATTGGATAGGCAGAAGCGAAGGGCACTCTCTACAATTAGCCCTAAAGGTTCCCGGTCAAGGAGAGAAACATAAAGTAGAAATTTTTACTACCCGTCTGGACACTTTGGCGGGAGCTACTTTTGTAGTGGTTTCTCCAGAATTGGCGGACAGGTGGATAAACATAGGATGGAAAGCGTCCGAAGAGGTCAAAAAATATGTTGTTGCAGCTCTGAAGCAGCGCGACAAAGAACACGTTCGCACTACTGCGCTCAGTGCCTCAGTCGCTCCCGCTCCTTTGGAAAAGGAAAAAACTGGAGTAAAAACCGACATCACCGCCAAAAATCCTTTGACTGGAGAAGATATACCAGTTTTTGTTTCTGATTATGTTCTTGGCAATGTTGGCACTGGAGCCATCATGGCCGTGCCAGCTCACGATGATAGAGATTTTGAGTTTGCCAAGAAATACAAACTACCTATCAAGTATGTTGTTGCTCCGTATTTTATTGACGAGACGGAAAACAGTAAGTCTCGTCCAGGTGTTGAGATTAAACACAGGACTATAGGAGTGGGAATAGTTAAGCATTGGGCTGAAGATAAATATTTAATGCTTGATTGGAAAAATGGCTGGACGGGATTTATCACCGGTGGGGTTGATAAGGGGGAAGATCTGGCCGACTCTATTAGGAGAGAAATAAAAGAGGAAACCGGTTATACCAATGTTCGACTTCTTGAGCATCTGGGCGGACCGAATATTTCTGATTTTTATGCCCCACACAAGAAATTAAACCAAAGGGTTCTAGGATATGGAATGTATCTGGAATTAATTGATGCAACAAGGGTGGGTGTACCCAAGGAAGAACTGGAGAAGCATTCCATGTTGTGGGTGGATAAAGACCGGGTGTTGGCGTTTCTTAAAAAGGGTTCACCCATGGGGGACTCCAGGTATTCTGAAATGTACTGGGAGAGATTAACTACCGAAAATTATATTTATTCTGGAGACGGACTTCTTATTAACTCAGGTGAATTTAATGGACTTTCTAGTAGTGAGGGGCAGGAAGCCATCGCAAAAAAAGTTAAGGCCAAGAAAGCCACCAACTACAAACTTCGTGATTGGGTTTTCAGTCGCCAAAGATATTGGGGAGAACCCATACCGATAATCCATTGTGTTAAGTGCGGAGCCGTTCCGGTCCCAGAAAAAGACTTACCAGTACTTTTGCCTGAAGTGGAATCGTATGAGCCCTCCGGCACGGGCGAGTCTCCACTCGTGAAAATAACTGATTGGGTGAATGTGAAATGTCCCGAGTGTGGGGGTTCTGGGAAGCGAGAAACTAATACCATGCCTCAATGGGCCGGCTCCTCTTGGTATTACCTGCGTTACATGGACCCAGGGTGTGAGACTTCGCCTGTTTCCAAAAAGAAAGAAAAATACTGGAGCCCGGTGGATGTATATGTCGGGGGTATAGATCATGCCACACGCCATCTTATCTACGCTCGCTTTTGGCACAAATTCCTTTATGACATAGGCACTGTGTCTACAGTTGAACCGTTTGCTCGTCTAAATACCGTTGGCTTTATTCTAGCGGAAGATGGGCGAAAAATGAGTAAAAGAGTTGGTAATGTAATCAACCCTGACGACATGGTGGAGGAGTATGGGTCCGACGCTTTTCGTATCTACGAGATGTTTATGGGTCCTTTTGAAAACACTATTGCCTGGAATACTAAGGGCGTGGTCGGCGCGCGTCGCTTCATAGAGAGGATTTGTAAATTTTCCGATAAAATAGTCCCTGAAACCATACCTTCTCTTGAACCGGCACTTCATCAGACAATAAAAAAAGTTGGGGAAGATATACAGGCATTTAAATTTAATACAGCGATAAGTCAGCTAATGATTTGTTTAAACGAAATGGAAACTATTGGATCTGTTGGCAAAGAGCAGTGGAAAAATTATCTAGCTCTTTTGGCACCCTTCGCTCCTCATGTATCGGAAGAATTGTGGGGTGGCGCTGGCGGGAATAGTTCTATTCATACTTCAGAATGGCCTTCATACGAGGAGAGTAAATTTGAAAAAGAAACATATGTGATAGCGGTTCAAGTAAACGGCAAATCTAGGGGCACCATAACCTTGATTAAAGGTGCTAGCGAAGTAGAGGCTAAGGACTTGGCTGAGGCTGACCCGGCTATAGCTAAATGGCTTGTAAAAGGAGTCAAAAAGGTAGTTTATATACCTGGGAAAGTCCTAAATTTTGTCATACAAAGTTAGTTAAAAAATATTCAATATTCTGGCTGACCTTGACTCCATACTTGACACTACTTAGGGCTAGTGATAAAAGACTATAGTTCTAAGACCACAGGAATACTTTAATGGCAACCTCAAAAACAACTTCCAACCTCAAATCCAAAGCCGTAGTTAAGCGGCTCATTTCAGTCCTACCGGAGAGAGCTAGAGCAATTATTATCGCCCGCTACGGCCTGGGTGATTCTTCTAAACGCGAGACACTGGAAGAGATAGGCAAGCGCTACAAAATTACTCGCGAACGCGTGCGACAGATAGAAAACTATGTCTTTGCGGCTATCCGCAAATCTGATGCCTACGGTAAAGAAAAACCGGCTTTTACGGAACTGCATAATATGGTTAAGGCAGAGGGCGGGGTAGTTGGAGAGGCTGTTTTTCTTTCACATACAGCTCCGGACGAGAGCACTAAAAATCATATACATTTTCTTCTGGTTCTTGGTGACGAATTCAAGAAGAGAAAGGAGGACGAGGAATTTGGTCACCGCTGGTATGTAGACGAGAAACTTGTTTCTCAAGTAGAGTCTTCTCTCAAAAAACTTTTTGAGAATCTTTCCGATCAAGACCTCGTTCCGGAATCTGAAATAGTGCAAAACTTTTTTACGGAGCTCAAGGATGTTTCCGAGGAATATAAAAATGAAGAGGTGGCTAAGCGCTGGCTATCTCTTTCCAAGAAAATTGGCCGCAACCCGCTTGGCGAATGGGGAGTCTCCCTGTCTTCAAACATTCGAGCTAAGGGTATGCGCGACTTTGCCTATCTGGCCATCCGCCGTCACGGCTCGCCTATGCACTTCCGGGAAGTGGCTAAAGCTATAGAAAAACTTTTTAATCGTTCGGCTCATGTAGCTACCTGTCATAACGAACTCATTAAGGACCCTAGGTTTGTCTTGGTTGGGCGCGGCCTCTACGCTCTTAAGGAGTGGGGCTACACTTCTGGCGTGGTCAAAGATGTAATTAAGGAAATTTTGAGAAAACACGGACCTCTCAGCAAAGAAGAGATAGTGGAAAAGCTACTTAAAGAGCGCTATGTAAAGGAAAATACTATTGCGGTTAATCTTCAAAACAAGAAGTTTTTCAAAAAAAGTAAAGAAGGTAAGTACGCTGTCGTAGACTAACTACCTTCCTCGGATGGCAGTCGGCGGTTATAATGAACTGAAGCGATGCAATTTTTCTTGGATATTATTGAGAGGTTGTTTGGAGATGTTAAGGCTCTTTCTCTCGCCAAGATAGCCATTATTCTTGTCGTGCTGGCTACATTTGAAGCTGTTTTTCCGAACGCTGCCCGTTATCTTTTTAATTTCTTATGGCAGGTGATTTACCAGAGTTCCCCGCTCTGGTTGCCACTTATACTTGGAGTCTTATTTTGGACCTCTTGGCTTAGGTACATACGAGCAAATTTTCTGTATGACCCAAAGCAAGGGACGGTACTTCTAGAGGTGCGTTTACCGCAGGCCATAGACCGTTCTCCTAAAGCCATGGAGCTGGCTTTGAACGCTATCCATAATACTGCGGGGCAAAGTACCTGGTACGACACCTATGTTCTCGGTAAAAGCCGCCCGGAATTCTCTTTAGAAATTGTTTCCATAGAGGGTCAGGTAAGGTTTTTTGTGCGTAGCCGAGCTTTTTACAAAGATTCCGTAGAAGCTGCGTTTTACAGCCAGTACCCAGGCATAGAAATTCACGAGGTACCAGACTACACGGAGGATGTGCCCTATTTTGATTACAACAAAGTAGCTCTGCATTCTTTTGAATACAAATATCCGTTTGATAAAAAGGCCGGGAAAACCTTTCACGCTTATCCTATACGGACCTATATAGATTTTGAATTGGACAAAGACCCCAAAGAGGAATACAAGGTGGACCCGATTACTCCCATGTTGGAGTTTTTAGGATCTCTTGGCCCAGGAGAACAACTTTGGCTTCAGTTTATTATCCGTGCCTACAAAGAACCGCAAACCAGGGGATCTATCTTTGATGTCTTTGATTTTAGAAAGGAAGGTGCGTTAGATATTAAAAATCTTAGAGATAAGTTGAAACAAGAGAGGGCTACCTTGCAAGAAGGCCAACTAGAATATAGTCGCGTACCCAGTAAAGAAGAGGCGGAGCGCATATCAGACGTGGATAGAAAGTTAGGCAAACAGGTCTATGAAGTAGCTGCTCGTTCTGTTTATATAGCCAAACCACCGGAAAATTTTAAACCCCGTGCCTTGCCCATAATGGCATTATTTTTTAAAGGAGTGTCTTATCCTGGACTTAATTCTATTGGTATTCAAAAAGATACGAGCATAGACTTTCCTTGGCAGGATTTTAATAACATCCGCGCCAATGTTAAGCGGCGCAAGTTTTTGAACGCTTATCGCCGGAGAGCTGCTTTTTTCCAACACGCAAATAATATTGAGAGTATGTTTATGAGTCCGGAGGAATTGGCAACCATTTATCACTTCCCGGGTCAGGTCGCGGGGACGCCCGGACTGGACCGTATTACCTCCAAAAAAGCTGCTCCGCCAGCGGATTTACCCCGTTAGCGAATGGAGTTCCGCCCTTATACAGCTATTGTGATGGCTCTTCTCTTCGGGCTTATTTTTTTTGCTTCAGTTAAAGTATTTTGGCTACCCCCACTCCAAACAGAGTATCCTAAGACCGTCTCTGTTCCCCAAGGTTCTACCGTCTCTCAAACAGCCTATACACTTTCTTCGGCCAGGGTTATTTCTTCAGAGTTTTTGTTTAAATTGTGGGTTTCTATTATTTCAAAAAACGGAGTGCATGCGGGAACTTACTATGTCGGCTGGCCGTCCAACCCTCTTTACTTGGCATACAGGATGGCGAATGGAGATCCGGGGGTGGAGCCGGTCAAGTTTCTTGTTGTAGAGGGTTCCAGTATTGAGGAGATAGGAATCTTGTGTGAAGCAAAACTTCTAGGCTGCACCAAAGAAAGTTTTAAAAAATCTGCGATAGGTAAGGAGGGGTATCTGTTCCCGGATACCTATAATGTTTTACCCACGATTTCTCCAAAAGAACTGGTCCAGATGATGGAATCTAATTTTACTTCCAAGTTGCGAGATATTTCTTCTAAAGTAGAGGGCTTTAATAAGCCGATTGGGGATGTAATAACTATGGCCTCAATTATTGAGAAAGAAGCTCGCACCCCAGAAACCAGGAGACTGGTTTCTTCGGTGCTGTGGAAGCGTATACAAATCGGTATGGCTCTTCAGGTGGACGCTGTCTTCGTGTATTCCATAGGCAAAGACAGCTCCGAGTTACGGGAGTCCGATTTGTCTAAAGATTCTCCTTACAACACCTACACCAGGCGCGGGCTTCCACCCACTCCCATAGGTAATCCAGGGTTGGATTCTATAATTTCGGCGGTTGAACCGACCTCGTCCCCGTATCTTTACTACTTGACCGGTAAGGATGGAAAGTTCTATTTTGCGGTAACCCACGAAGAACATGTCCGCAATAAAGAACTCTATCTTCGGTAATAAGAAAAGGGAGACTGTCGCCCTGGGTCTTTCCGGAGGGGTAGATAGCGCGGTCTCAGCTCTACTCCTGAAAGAAGCTGGCTACGATGTCACTGGAGTTTTTATCCGTACCTGGCACCCGGAAGGATATCCTTGTAGCGAAGGGGAAGATAGGACCGAAGCTGTACGGGTCGCAGTTCATCTAGGAATACCTTTTGAAGAGATGGATTTATCGGAGGAATATAAAAGAGAGGTGGCAGATAAAATGCTGGCTGTTTACGCCTCTGGCGGAACTCCTAACCCGGACATTCTTTGTAATCGAGAAATTAAGTTCGGGGCTTTTGCGAGGGAAATGCTTAAGAGATTTGATTTTATTGCAACCGGGCATTACGCATCCCTTGCTGTATCTCCTTCCGGGAAAACTCTTATCAAAGAAAGTGAGGATAAAGATAAAGACCAGACTTATTTTCTGGCGTCTATACCAGAAAACATTTTATCTCGCGTAATTTTTCCTGTTGGAAATTTACAAAAAAGTCAGGTTAGAGAAATGGCTTTAAAATTTGACCTCCCGAACGCAAATCGTAAAGACAGTCAGGGAATATGTTTTTTAGGGAAAATAGATCTTAAAAAATATCTGGAAGAAAAACTTAAACCGGAACAGGGAGAGATTTCGGATATTTCCGGGGAAATCATAGGAAAGCATAAAGGAGTAGGACTTTACACTCTTGGAGAAAGGCGCGGGCTCCAAATCACTAGCAAGGGACCAAACTCCAAACCTTTATATGTAGTGAAAAAAGATATAGAGACCAATACTATTTTTGTGGCTGATCATGAAGCTAAAGATAATTATGGCTATAGAGAAGTACTGCTTTATCCATTCAACAATTTTGCAGGCACAGAAGAGCTTGTAGGCCAGGCGAAAATAAGGCACCGAGGATTGAAGATTGCTTGCCAGATAGATATAAAAGAAACTGGTATAAGGGTTCATTTTGACAGTCCAGTTCTTGTAGCGCCGGGTCAGTGGCTAGCTATCTATAAGGACAGATTTTTGATGGCTGGCGGGGAGGTTCAGAGGGGTCTATAATGAGTTTGTGAAAGAACGTGCGATTACTATCGTTGTCGTTCTGGCGGCCATTCTTTTCGGTTTGGTTTCGGCTTGGCCGCATACTCACCTGAATGACGACCACGGGGACAGAGACGCCGGAGCGGCAGGAGTCGCCTTCTCTGTTGAAAAAATTTCTCTTGTTCACGAATACAGACAGGGGGTACACTTTTATGTTGGTACCCTAGATCTGCCGACCCCGTGTCACAATTTGTTTTCGGAAGCTCTGGTTCGGGAGACTTATCCCGAACAAGTTACTCTTCGTATACAGACAAGTGTAAGTTCTCCAGACTGCACAGCTTCCACTACACCAAGAACTTTTAAGACTGCTTTTCAAGCTAGCAAAGAAGCGCGTGTTGGAGCCACAATTAATTCCGTACCGGTAGATTTGGAGGTGCGGGAAATTTCTCTTGGCGAGCATTTATCTCTATAATTGCCGGGATGACTTCCGTTCTTGTAAAAAAATCCGGTGGCGATTTGGAGCCCTTTGAGCCGTCCAAACTCATAGAGTCTCTACAAAGAGCTGGCGCCAAAGAAGAAATTATCAGAGGTATAGTTTCGGAAGTATCCAACTCTCTTAAAGAGGGGATGTCTACTCACGAAATATATAAGACAGCTTTTGAACTCCTACGCAAAACCGCCAGACCTCTGGCCGCTCGCTACTCTTTAAAAAGGGCAGTTTTGGAATTGGGTCCGACCGGGTTTCCATTTGAAGATTTTCTGGCAGAAATATTCCGTGCTAAAGGATTCTCCGTCTGGACCAGGCAAACTCTGGAAGGTAAGTGCGTTTCTCACGAAGTGGATTTGGTGGCGGAGAGAGCCGGCAGGAAAATAATTGGGGAGGCCAAATTTCACAATGAACTCGGACTCAAGAGCGACCTTAAGGTGGCTCTGTATGTTTCCGCCAGAGTAGAAGACATAAGAAATAAGAATCCGGAAAATAAAATTGAAGGCCTTCTCATCACCAATACCAAATTCACCAAAGCTGCTACCGAGTACGCCAATTGCGCCGGGCTGACCCTTATCGGCTGGTCTTCCCCGCGCTATGGAAATTTACATGACTTAATTGAAGAGACAGGAGCACATCCTATAACCTCTCTGACTTCTTTGTCTCGAAGCGAGAAATTTGAACTTATTGCAAGGGGGGTGATGCTTTGTCGCGACCTTGGGATGAGGAGAGAAGAGTTGGTACGACTTAATATTAGCGAAAAGAAAATTAAAGAAGCCATAGCCGAAGGAGAAGAGTTGTGCCATCATCATCTATAAATATGGACATCCTCCAACAATACGCGGCCCTATTTGTCACTCTGGAGAACGGGGCTCTTTTCAAATTGACTCTGGCCTTGTTCCTCGGGCTTTTACTTGGTTTGGAGAGAACAGTAGCCGGTAAAATGGCCGGTATGCGCACCTACGGACTGGTGTCGCTGGCTTCTTGTTTGCTTACGGTTTCTTACACGCTCCTTCCAAACTTAGGTGTCGGCTATAATCCAGCTATTATAATTTCTGGAGTTATTTCCGGTATAGGTTTTTTGGGCGCCGGGCTGATAATTTTTCATGATGATAAGCTAGTCGGACTTACTTCTGCGGCCGGTCTTTGGATTGCGGTTGCGGTCGGACTTACGGTTGGTTACGGTATGTATGCTCTGGCATTGTTCGCCACTTTCCTGACGCTATTTGTTTTTACAGGTATGTGGTACTTGGAGCGTTCGGTTCGTTCCGTCGCCGACAATCATTTCGAATAGCAGACAAATCAAAAACATGAACGGGGAAATAATGAACCAAGAGAGGCTGGTCAGAATAGAAAGAAAAGTTATAGGCACTCTTCAATCCGGAGAGAAAGTCTTTGAACGCCTCCGAAATCATCTGCACGGCAGTTTAGTCTCTTCAAAAATTTTACCGGAAGCTCTGGGACGCATGACTTCTCTCGGCAGAGATTTTTTTGACGCGACAGTAGAATTTGAGGATTACATAGGGTTTTCTGTATGTGTGGAGACTACTTTTCAAGATGAAATCACCTATGCTCAAAGAGAAGGAAGGGCTGGGTTGACTCGTTTTGTGAGAAATCGTGAACCCGACCCGAGTAAATTTTTTACTGCTGTGCTGAAAAAGATTGAGGATGGTTATATTTTAATCACCGCCTATGTAGGACCAAAGGGGGAACCGGAGACATGGGACAGGAACGCCACCGACAAGTCAGCTAGTTTTTGGAAAAACCACGCCATTGTCTGGGGTAAAGAAGAGATAGTTCCAGGGAGCGAAAAAGTCACTGCTTGATATAAAAATAGAGAAACTCCCTGACACAAGCTATATAGAATTCTATATAGTTTAATTTTGTGCTTCTGGGAGTCTCTGGCTTGAGGAGATTACTCCTCGCTTCTATCTGAATATCGGAGTCTTTCCGATATTTATTTAATACGATACTTGGTCTTCCGGCGACCCTTCCAGTTGTTGTTCTTTGGGCGCCAGTAGCGCTCCCGAGTCGGGCGGTAAGCGTCTTTCCAACCACTCCTGTGCGGAGCCGGAGACTTGGCGAGCCGTTCTTCTAGTAAGTCGTACTCGTCGCGGTCATCCGTCGGCTTTAAGAAGCGAGAGGGCTTCTTTTCGCGCCTCGGATTGGGAGACCTTATGTAGCAAAGGTGAGAATACTCTTTTGAGGGAGCAACTTCAGAAATAGTTTTTACCGGTTGGATTATTTTAACCTCCACTCGGTACCTTCCTTCGCTGAAGCTGCTTTTCGGGAAAGGGGTTATGGTGATAAGCGTCTCTCCCCACCTCTCCCTCCGGATTCTCTGTGCCAGAACTTTGGCGTCGTTCTTGGCGTCCGGTCCCTCACAACCGTATACAGTCTCGTGTGGGCTGATCCAAACGTGGCTTAACATGGCCGTCCTCCTTTCCTGCTGGTTCTGCGGCCATTTGGTATAATATCATTAAATATTATGATTGTCAATTAATACACTTGACAATATTTTTATATCTGATATACTACCCAAGTGCGGATAAGGGGCCTTCGGCCACCTACCCGTACCTTATGGGGGTCATCTTGATGATCCTTCGGCTCAAGCGCCTGGCGGCACCGGCACGAGCAAAGGGCGTTCGTAAGCCGTAGCCGCTTTCGCCGATGAGGCAAAACAGCAAGGGGGCTGTGTGCTCCCCGGGACAAGACCATATCGGACACCCCTGATGTGCAAGCCGCAGCCGATGCGGATACCGCGTTCAGGCCCGTAGGTCCTCTGAACCCAATAAACCGGAAGGCTGAGAGGTTAGAACAATGGTACGAGGTTTGCTTGTAGGAATTTTGCAACGGTTCTCGTAACCGCTCCAAAACCCTAAAGCATTTCCCTCTGCCGCCTCTCCCTTCACCCCAACATCCGGCGCCAGACGTCCGGATGTTTTTAGTTTTTAGGATTGCCTTGTATATCTCATGCTAGACTAACCAAATGGCTTTTACATATTCTGTGCGCAGTCGTGGAAACTTTAATCCTGATTCTAAGGAACCTTTTCGTGTTTCCCGCTCCAAAATAGATTTATTCCACGAATGTCCGCGTTGTTTTTATATAGACCAGCGTCTCGGTATCAAACGCCCGGACACTCCACCGTTTTCTCTAAACAACGCCGTGGACACCCTTTTTAAAAAAGAATTTGACATACACAGAGCAGATGAAACTCCTCATCCGCTAATGAAAAAATATAAGCTCCCACTAGTACCATTTAAAAATGAGCGTATGGAAGAGTGGCGGGACGCTCTCCGGCGTGGGATTTCTACTCTGCATAAACCAACCAATCTATTTGTCCGCGGGGGCGTGGATGATGTTTGGGTAGACGACAAAGGAAAACTTTATATTGTGGACTACAAAGCCACCTCTACGGAAAAAGAAATAACTTTGGATGAAGAGTGGAAGGGCGGATATAAACGCCAAATGGAGGTTTACCAGTGGCTATTTCGTCAAAATGGATTTGAAGTTTCAGATACCGGCTATTTTGTGTACGCCAATGGTAAGCAAGACCGTAAAGCTTTTGACGGTAAGTTAGATTTTGAAGTGGTTGTCCTTCCTTACACCGGGAAAGATGATTGGATAGAACCAATTCTTCTTGAAATTAAAGAGTGTTTACTTTTGGAAACTATTCCGGAATCCAGTCCGGATTGCCAGTACTGTGCTTATAGAAGAATTGCCGCCGAAGCATCAGCCAAATATGGCAAAAAAGATAAGAAAGTTAAATAGTGCGATATATCGCACTATTTCTTAGGATATATCGTAAGGATAAGAAATAGGATGTATGCACATGAGGTTTAAAAAACACAAAAATAAAAAAGCACCTAGGTACTCTTTTGCAGAAGCGGTGTACGGAGTGGTGCGTAAAATCCCCAAAGGAGAAACTATGACTTATGGAGAGGTAGCAACTAAGGCTGGCTCTCCAAATGCCGCGCGTGCGGTCGGTAATATATTGTCTAAAAATTGGGACCCCAAAGTCCCGTGTCACAGGGTTATCAGAAAGAATGGCGGACTTGGAGGTTACAACAGAGGACTCAAACTAAAGGGTGAGATTTTAAGTAGAGAAAAAAGTCATGCTAGTAAATAGCGAGAAACATCAGGAGATGAAAAAAATTAAAGACGAGATTTTAAATCTTGTTTCCTCGCCTCTTTATGCCTACCGAGTAAGTGAAAACAATTTTCCAGTTATTGGAGAGGGGAGTCATGAGGCCAAAATTATGTTCGTAGGCGAAGCTCCGGGTAAAAATGAAGCCAAGACTGGTAAGCCGTTTTGTGGGGCTTCCGGTAAGATATTGGACCAACTTTTAGTTTCCGCTAATATAAAAAGAGAAGAAGTTTATGTAACTAATGTGGTTAAAGACCGCCCGCCAGGGAACAGAGACCCGGAACCTGTGGAAATAGATTTGTACGGGCCATTTTTGGATAAGCAGATAGATATTATCCAACCTAAAGTAATAGCCACTCTCGGTCGCTTTTCCATGGCTTACATAATGAAGAAGTTCGCTCTGGAACAAGATTTGACTGTAATAAGTAAAATTCACGGTAAAATTTATAAAACTAGCGCATCCTACGGAGAATTGGTTGTCATACCACTATTTCACCCTGCGGTAGCAGTTTACGACCGGAGTAAATTGGAAGACATGAAAAAAGATTTTTCTATACTCAAAAATTTCTACAATGAAACTAACCCCCAGAATTGAAAAAGCGATAAAAGTAGCCTCCCACCAGCATCGAGGACAAACAAGGCCCGGCAAGTTCAGACTGCCTTACGTCAGCCACCTCTTTTCAGTCGCGGCTATTCTGTCCGAATATGTCGGCGATCACGAAGATGTAATCATAGCGGGACTTCTACACGATTCGCTGGAAGACACTCCCTACAGTAAAGAGTCTCTGGAAGTAGACTTTGGTAGAAAGGTGCTCGCGATTGTGGAAGAGGTGACAGAAGATAAGTTTACGCCAGAAGGCAGAAAACGCCCTTGGCGTATTATTAAAGAAGAAGCTTTGGTAAAAACTGAGAAAGTTTCAGCCGAAGCGCTTATGATTAAGGCGGCAGACCACACCCATAACCTGGAGAATATTATTGATGACTATACCGAATACGGACCAGTTATATGGAAAAATTTTGCGGCTCCATTATCTGAAATGCTTTGGTATCACCGAGCCCTACTTAATATTTTGGAAGAGCGATTGGATAGCTTACTGGTTTCAAGGTATCGTAAAGCGGTAGAGCAGGCGGAAACAGAACTAAAAGAATCTTAATAATTATTTATGTGGCTTTTGTATGCAGTTCTTTCGGCTCTGTTCGCGGCTTTAGTTTCTATATTCGGGAAAATAGGTCTTGATAAAATTGACCCAACTTTTGCCACTGCGGTAAGAGCTGTCATTATGGCCGGCTTCTTTTTGGTAGCCACTGCTTATATCGGGAAACTTAATCCAGAGTTTTTCCGGACACTGGACACCCGTTCACTTTCTT
>ERZ1292623.3485-Hain-H51-01um-R1-3485-length-13400-cov-7_pt1 | contig 13400 bp, 19 predicted proteins | sample MGYA00564398_ERZ1292623 | MGnify/ENA primary metagenome ERZ1292623 (study PRJEB36523, sample SAMEA6512633) | groundwater metagenome | collected 2019-01-07 | study: AquaDiva: Metagenomics assemblies of 32 groundwater samples
TAAATTAGAAAAAGCTACTGCCTAAAGGCAGTAGATATAACAAAGAGTTTTATTACTATATTGTCAACTTCCATAACACTATTCATAAAATAATTTCAATCAATATTATCAATGTCCTTCTAGTAAGCAATATTGCTTAAAGTAATTTCTTATTTCGCAATCTCAAAACCAATGCATTTTTAAATTTGCTATTTTATATATTTTAATGAAAAAAAACAAATTCAAAAAAAGAGGATTTAACAAAAGAGGGAAAAATAGCTTCAACCACGAAAATCAGAGAAATTTTGAGAATAGAATGGAAGTTAGAGAAGTTTCTATTGATAAAATTAGTTTAGACCTTGCCAACAAAATAGTTTCGGTTTCAGGAATAATTGGCAAAATAATCCAGACAAAAGGCCCTACAATTTTTTCTATTTCAGACGCAACAGGGACTTTATCTTTAAAAGGTTTCTCAAAACCAGGAGAAAGAGCTTTTCCAAATCTTAAAGAAGAAGATAGCATTAAAGCCATAATAGAAATCGGGGAATATCAGGGAGAAATTGAAGGGGAGATAAAGCAGATTTTTAAGTTAACCAGCCAGGAACATGTTGAATTAGTAAAAAATATCAATCATCTTCAAGCTAAAAGAGCAAAAGTAAATGAAATACCCTTTCTCATAAAAAGCCCTATTTTAGACAAATTAAGGCATAGATTTATTAAAGCTGCTGCAGAAATAAGGCTTGCCATTATCCAGCAAAGGCCGATAATTGTCAGGCATCATAATGATACAGATGGTTATAGCGCCGGATTTGCATTGGAAAGTGCTATCCTTCCATTAATTGAAAAAGAGCAAAGCTCTGAAAAAGCAGGATGGGAATTTTTTCTAAGAGCCCCTTGTTCAGCTCCTTTTTATGAAATTGATGATTCAATAAGAGATGCAGCTCTCTCTCTTAGAAATCTCGCTAAATTTTCAAATAAAATGCCTCTTGTAATAATTGCTGACAATGGCTCTAGTCCAGAAGATTTACTTGCCATTCAACATGGCAAAGTTCATGGAATGGAGTTTATTGTAGTTGATCATCATTATTCCAGTAAAGATGTGATTAGCCCGGAAGTTTTAACTCATATAAATCCCTTTTTAGTTGGGGAAGATGGCTCTCGTTTTTCAGCAGGAATGCTATGCACTGAACTTGCCAGGCTTATTAATTCTGTTAAAAACATAGACCAGATACCAGCAATGGCAGGATATGCCGACAGGATAGATTTGACAAATCCTGAAGCAGTTGATGATTACCTTAAAATAGCCAAAAGAGAAGGTTACTCTAAAGAATTGCTTCATGATATCTCAACAGTTATTGATTTTGTCTCCTCAAAAATAAGATTTATGGAGGCAAGAGAATATATAAAAGTCATATTTGGAACCCCAAGAGAGAATCAAAAAAATCTTGTAACCATTATGGCTCCTTATATAAGGAAATTAGAGCAAAAAGGGCTTGCAATAGCTAAATCAAATGCTGAAATTGAAACTATTGTGGAAACAACTCTACAAAAACTTGATATTGAAAATACATTTCCAGGATTTGGTTTTTTTCCAAAGCCAGGAATGCTGGTTGGCATGCTTCATGATGATCTCCAAAAATCAAAAAAAATTGAAAAATTAGTTTCAATAGGCATTATGCAAAGCGCGATCACTATAAGGGCTACAGATAAGGCTAATTTCTCAGTTCATGATTTAATTGAAATTTTAAATAAAGAGCTTCCAGAAGCTTTTGTAGAAGGTGGAGGGCATAAAAATGCTGGATCAATTTCATTTTTGCCAAAGAAAAAAGATGGGGTCCTTAAGATTTTAAAACATTTTATTGAAGATAGGAGTAAGTGAAGTTAAAATCAGTAATCATTAAAAACCTTCAAACTTTTTCTCAGCTTCCACTTTAATTTACATAAAGCTTTTGATTCTATTTGGCGTATTCTCTCTCTATCACGATTAAAAATATTTCCTATTTCTTTTAAAGTATACGATTGTCCATCAACTAATCCGTATCTTAATTTGATGATCTCTCTTTCTCTATAAGATAAACTACTTATTGCATTGCTTAAAGCTTTGCGTAAATCTTCTATAAAAATATTTCTTGAAGCATTTTCAAAAGGATTTTCTCTTGATAACGGACATTCCCGTTCTGAAATATCTTCCAATGAAATTGCATAATCTATTGCATTATCTTTATAGCCATTTCTTTCTTTTCTAATTTCTCTAACGTATTCCCCAAATTTTTCTGGGAATATCTCGCTAATATTCCTTTTAAGAAAAGTAGCAATTTTTTGTGCAATACTTTTTTTAGGAGCATATCTCATATGTTCATAAGAAGAGACAGCCCCCATGCTTAAACCAACCCGACAGGCTATTTCTTCTAATGTATAACAAGCCTGAATTCTTGCATTTCTAAGATTATGATTGCAATAATCATCAATCGCATCATTTCTTATTTTAACTTGAAGTTTATTTGTCATTTCAATATTCTCATTTTATTAAAAACTGGTTTATAAATTTATTGAATAAATGAGCTGTTAAGTTAGCGTCAGGTAAATTAGGTAATTTTATAAGTCTCTTGATTTTATTAATGACTATGAAGAAGAATAAAGATGCTTATGGACAAGAAGTTTGGTATGCTTTTAAGGGAAAGGAATCTTATGAGGTTGTAGAAAGAGATGATGGTTTTGTAGGTCTTTCTGGAGGAGCTAAATCTTATTTTGCAGAATTTAAAGAATGGCCAAAGTGGCAAAAACAAGCAATAAAATTTGTAAAAGGAAGAATTTTAGATGTTGGTAGTGGTGCAGGTAGAGTTGGTTTATATTTTCAGAAAAAAGGTTTTGATATTACCTGTATAGATAATTCTCCTCTTGCGATAAAAGTTTGTAAAAAAAGAGGATTAAAGAAAGCGATAGTTCTTCCAATAGAGAATATCAACAAATTCAAGAAAAATTCTTTTGATACTATCAATATGTTTGGAAATGGTTTTGGTTTGTTCGGGAATTTCAAAAAAGCTAAACGATTATTGAAGATACTCCACAAAATTACATCTCCGAGTGCTCTAATTATAGCCGAATCTAATGATCCTTATAAGACAGACGATCCTGTACATTTGTCTTACCATAAATTCAATAGAAAAAGAGGAAGAATGGCGGGGCAATTAAAGATTAGAATTAGGTTCAAGAATTATATCGGAGATTGGTTTGATTATCTTCTCGTATCAAAGAAAGAGATGGAAGAAATACTTAGTGGCACAGGTTGGAAAGTTAAGAAATATATTGAATCGGGTAAATTTATGTATATTGCTATAATTGAAAAATCTAAATAATTTTATGTTTGACTTGATTTTTTAATCAAATCCAACCATCTATTTTCTCCTAATTCTAAATCAACTCCTGCTCTTTCAGATGGAACTTCATCAGTTGTTGAGTGATTTTCTATAAAGTTATGTTGGATAACTATTGCTGTCATCAGGATTGGAGCAGACCACAGAGCCTTCAATCCTCTAAAATCTAGAACTCTATCTTTAATTTTCATAAAAACTGTTTCAATTCTGTAATTATGAATTCTTGTAGTTTGATAATTCTGGATTTTATGCTCAACAGTCAATCCACCAAACTTATTAGAATAGAAAAGTTTTCTAAATGCTCTCTGGTAGAAAACTCCTGCGTCTGTTTGAATATATCTTGGCTTTCCCTTACTTATTGCTTTCTTCAAGAATTCTTGAGCTTCAACAGGGTTAGCAGATAAGCTATAATGAAATCCTGTTATTAATCTCGTATCCCAATCCAAACAGCACCAAAATCTATCTAACTTTCCTTCTCTGTTAATCATGGTTTCATCAGCATAAAAACTATTACCAAGATTATAACCTAATCTTTCTATAAGTTTATGGACTTTCAAGGTATATCTTCTTACCCAATCCAAAACAGAAACGTGACTAACTTTATGGTTTAGATGTCTCTTTAATTGATTTCTCATTTTTCTGGATGATAGATTAGAAATATACATATCAATATACATATCAATAGACATTGTAATTATTTCCGGTTTGTTTCTCATTCTGTAAAATCCGTCATCATTTGTAAAGAATTTGTGACAATCTTTACAATAGAATTTTTGTATCTTTCCTCTGTTGTCAGTTTTTCTAGTTCCTTCTCGTCGGAAATTCTGACCTTTGCAATGCTTACACTTAATCTAAACTTTCATACATATATTAGGTACCTACTATTTATATATCTTTCGGTACCTAATTAACTACTTTGTAGTTGGTACCTAAAAGTTTATATATCAGTCGATTCTAGTTTAGAATATGAAACTGCAAAAGCAACTTTCCAGAAAGGTTGGAGATGTAGAATATGCCAAGTGGGTTTTAGTTATACCTCCAAATATAATAGAAGAACTGAAATGGAAAGAAGGACAAAAATTAGAAGCTGAAGTCAAAGAAAATAAGCTGGTTGTGAAGAAAACTTAATTTTTTGTTCAAAATTCCAGACGTTTACTTTACAGCTCATGAATAAATTAATGCATTATCAGCAAAATACTATTTCAGTATAAAACCTTATAATCCAACTGAACTAATCCAGAACTATATTTTTTAAAATTTATTAATTTCAGTTTTATTTTATTGTTCAAATTATTAATTAAAGATATTCCTTTGCCTAATATAATTGGATGAACATAAATTATTATTTCATCTAATAATTTCTCATTCAAGAATAAGGAATTAATTTTTCCTCCTCCAACCAGCCAAATATCTTTTCCTTTCATTGCTTTTAGTTTTTTTGTGAATTCAACAGGATTATTTATGAATTCTGCATTATCATCATTCAAAGCCGTTTTTCTAGTAAAAACATAACATTTTTTTCCTTTATAAGGCCATTCTCCAAATTCCAAGCATTGCTTGTAAGTTTCAAATCCCATTAGGATAATATCAACACTATCATAAAATTTTTTATACCCATAATCCTGGTCATTAAATAGCCAGTCTATCTCTCCATTTTCTCCAGCTATAAATCCATCTAAACTTGTTGCAATAAATAATATAATTTTTCTCATCTTATAATTAATATTAAATGATATAAAAATGTTGATAGAAAAGAGCCTTAATAGTATCTAAGACTTAAAACCATCAACTTCACGGTCTTATTTTTATTGATTATATATTTCAATAATTTAACCGGCTAAATAAAAAATCACTCAAGTCCTTAAATTTGCTTACTTTTGGGCCTAATCCTATATTTCTCATTTACATAGATTGTGTTATCTTAATATCAAATTTACAAATTACATTATCATCACTAGACTATTCCAGCAATCTCTTTTAAGTACTAATTTTATTTATTTTTCAATTAATTTGTAATGTTGTTTACTTTAGGCTTATAATTCACTAACCTCAATCACCAGCTCATTTTCCAAATCATCAATAGTTCTCTCAATTTTATTTAATTTCTTGTGCAAAACTGCAAGATTGCTTTCATTTTCTAAAATTTTATTTTCAATTTTTGTTTTATTTTTGATTAACTCATCTACTTTCAGGTTATATCCAATTTGCTTTATTTTATCATCATTTTTTTTGATTTCGTCGATTGATTTCAAAATATCATTTCTATATTCAATAAAAACTTCTATAGGAATGCTTAACCTTTCAATTACTTTATCAGGTTCTTTTACCTCCAACTTGCCATCTTTGATTTTCTCTTTAGCATTTGCTAGAACGTCCATAATTTCCAAATTTTCATCTGACATAAGCTTTTCAGCAGCATTCTCTAAATATTCTCCGACAATTTTTTTGTTGTAATTATCTTCCATGTAAGCGTATTTTTTAAGAACTCTACTGTCTATTATCAATCCTATTTTTGATTTTAAACTTTTTAGTTTTTCCTCCTCTTTATCTTTATTTCTAATAAGCCATTCTCTTTTCTTATAATCCTCGCTATTTTTAATAGATTTTATTTTATTATTAATCTCGTCTAGTCCTTCCTCATCTATTCCAGAAATTCTTTTTATTTTTTCTATTTCTTCTAAAGTATTTGATTTTATTTTCTCATTATTGATTTTTTCTTCATGAATTGAGATGAGTTTTATTATTTTCCTATTCTTCTCAAGAAGATAGCTGTTACTTTTTTTAAAATTATCAAGAATTTTTCTAATAGAAGAAATATCTTTCACTATATTTTCTACTTCTCTTCCAATTAGCAATGTAACTTTTGCATAGCTTTTTGAAGAATTATTTATAAATTTTTCTAATTCGTCGGATAATTGTTCAATGTTGTTTTCTTTATTTTTCAAGCTGATAGTCAACTTATTCAACGAATCCAGGTAATCTCTTCTCCCAAGTTCATTCATGTTCATAATCTTCTCATTTTCTCTTTTGCTTGATAAATTAACTTTTGATAGCATTTCCATGTCATTTTCCAGCTTGACAATTATCGGAGAGATCTCATAATGCAACTCTTTATTTTTTCCCTTAAGAGATTTCTCAATTTCTTCTTCTCTCCTGCTCAAAAAAAACTCTATATCTTCTATCCCAATCTCTTTTTGTTCTTTTGGTTTTTCTTGTTTATTTTCCAAATCTAATTGAAAAAATTCCTTTATTCTTCCTAGAATTCCCATAATTACCTAAAATAATAATAATTAATAAATTTTTTGGAAAAGCAATATCTATTCTTTAAATAAATGAATCTATTATAACTTAACTAATCGGTTTGGACATGCCTTACGCAAGAAGTGGCAATCAACTTACAACAGAACTAATTGGGAAAAATTTGATTCTTTGCTGCAATAAATTAATTAAGTATTTTGATTATTCTTAAAAAAATTAAAATGTTTCTGGATTATCAATATCTTAAAATTATAAATAGAGTTTTCAGATAAAATTTTTATAATAAAAATTTAATAATTTAAGACATATAGATAAGATGAGCTTTTGTAGCCCTCTGGTTTAAAGTTAATCAAGTTCACGAAAGTTTTATATATTAATAAGTCCAGTAATTTACATGGTTGAATGGTATATGAAAGGGGATTATTTGAAAAATTGTAATTGTTCGGCTCCTTGTTCGTGTGATATTAGTGGTATACCTTCACCTCATAAGGAATGTGAAGGAATGGTTGGTATGAGAATAACAGAAGGTGAGTTTGACAGAGTGAAACTTGATGGTTTACGTTGGGTAGTATTATATCATTGGCCTGGCCCATTACATGAAGGCAATGGAACTGTTCAAGCAATTATTGATGAAAAAGCAACTAAAGATCAACGAAATGCATTGCTCCAAATACTAAGTGGACAGGCAGGTAATGCCTGGTTTGAATTTTTAGCATCTACTGTTACAACCATGATTGAACCAAAGTTTGCTCCAATACACTTTGATTTTGATAAGGAAAATCGTACTGCAAAAGTAAAAGTAGATGGTGTGATTGAAACTGAATCAGCTCCTTTGCGTTTACCTAACGTCAAAATGAAACAAAAGTATGTTGTTAGGCTTCCAAGTGGAATGGAATATAAAGAGTTCGATCTCGCCTTCGCAACAGTCCTTAAAGGAACTGGCAAAATAAAATTTAACCTGCAACATACACACAGTTCTCTGGCAAAAGTTGAGCACACCAATCGAGGTTTAGTTGCTTAAATTAAACTTTTCTATTATCTGAATATAGAGTATATGATTACAAAAAAATATTCTGAAATTCCTGCTCGTAATTTTATTCTTACTATCATAATACTAGCAATTATTGCCTCGTGGATTTATCTTTTTAATCAAACACATAATATGATGGGATTCTCCATGGGACTTACTATGGGTATGAAAACAATACCTTTTCTTATCATGTGGACCATAATGATGATTGCTATGATGTTTCCTGCAGTATTCCCTATGGTTGCAAGTTTTGGACTTGTATATATCTCACGACATCAAAATGGAAAGCCAACAGTGCCAATATGGGTTTTTCTCACTGGGTACTTGGTTGTATGGACACTTTTCGGTTTAGTCGCATACTGGGGGGCGCTTAGCCTATCATGGATAGCTAAAATCTTTCCCCAAAGTCAAAATTATGCACCTGTCACCATTGGAATATTATTTATAATTACTGGTATTTACCAAGTCACTCCTTTCAAGAATGCATGTCTTGGCAAATGTCGATCTCCTATGGAATTCATCAGAACATCTTGGCGTGATGGTTATAAAGGTGCTCTCATTATGGGTTTTGTGCACGGCCTATATTGTTTAGGTTGCTGCTGGCTCCTATTCATCCTCATATTTCCTCTTGGAATCATGAATATAACAGCTATGGGGATACTCACTCTAATAATCTTCGCAGAAAAAACATTTTCTTGGGGACAAAAACTTAACAAACCTTCGGCTATAATTCTCTTTGGCATCGGTATTGCCATAATATTATTTCCAAGAATCTTAAATATATTTTAATAAAATTAAGACAGTTAAAGGCTTATAAACTTTTAGTAACTCTGATTTGTTATTGTAGTAATTCTATAGCAAACGAAGTATTTTGATCTTCTGCAGATAATTCTTTTTGTCTTATTTTTCTTTTATATATTAAGCAAACTGAGTTAAGTCTTTTGCTTACAGACTCATAGTAATATTGCATATAACATATGCGATTAAGAGAAGTAAATCCGAAGGATTTATTTCCCCGAACTTTTCCTCTGGAGCGTAATGGAATGAAACGACGAGCTGAAAAGTGAGGGCGTAGCGGAGTGCAACGGAGCGAAGTTTTAATCACTGTTAAGAAATCCGAGCCAACGGCGAGGACGAGGAATAACTGCAGGTGGTTTTTTGCGAAGCAAAAAAATTCCAAAGAGTATTTCCACTTTCGAAAATTCTTTGATATCGTAGTTGTTAAAGAGTAACTTTAGAGTAAGTAAACTAAACGAAATGTTTATAAACCTGCATTTCCCTAAATCATCATGGCAAAAACAAAACAATATGTTAAGTTCCTCTATCCTGGGGCATTTTTTCCAGAATCAGGGGTAAGAGAAGTTCCAAATAGAGAAGCTTCAGTTGAAGCACCTAAAGGATGCTTCGGATATAAGTTTTTTGAAAGACAAGAAACTAAAGCTGAAGATGGAGAAGTTCTCTTTGGGAGACCAAGAAACTATTCAGGAACTCACTATTTTGGAAAGGTCAAAACTCTTGATGATATTAAGAGGGAAATGCCTAACCAAAGAACTCTTATCAGCAACATGGAAGAAAATGGTTGGGACAAAGTAGTCCAAACACGAAGAGGAAATTACGAACCATTTACAGAACAAGATGTTTCTGTTGCTGAAGAATAAAACCTTTCGTTTTTTTATTTTTATATTCTTTAACAATTTCGTTTAATCAGCGATGTTATGCGACAATTTTAATTTCGCATTGGAGCGTTAAACGAAGATATCAAAATCAGAATTTGAGATTTATCTCCGACGATAAAAGTTAAAACAGCGACAGAGAAAGTGGAAATATTTTTCTTAACATCGCGATTAAGAGAAGTTTCGAACGTAGTGAGGAATTTGGGTGGAGCGAGGTGCAACCGAGCGTAACCTCTTAATCGCTGTTATATTCTCCGAAGGACAAAAATTTAGTGCAACGTTCCGAAGGAAAATTTTTGAGTTGCGAGGCGGCGGCGTTATTTTGATTTAACAATTCCACCATGATAAATCAATATGTAAATTTCTTGTCCTTTGAACAAAATCTTTTCAGTTCCAGAAAAGTCATTAACATCGCCTATTGATTCATCAATATATTCAAAATCGCCACTCTTAAAATTGTTTAGTTCTCTAAATGGCCTATCTTCTTTGACTTGCCTCATCGCCATTTTGAGAAATTAATAAATTCGTTTTGCTGAAATAACGAGAGAGATAATTTTTCCATAATAATTCATAGACCAAATAATTTTCCCATTTTGAGAAACAACTTCTTGGCCAATGAAAGGATTAAAACCATAATATCTATCGCGATACTTGAATTTGCCATCTTCAAAGGTTAATTCTTTGGCTCCATCATCCAAAGTCCTTTCATTGGCTTCTCCAACACTTGCATAAGTGGCGATTTTGGCTTTGGCAAGAAATTTACTCAATTCCATACTTATTGTGAATTTTAGCAATTATATAAAAGTATCTTAACCGCCGTCGAGCAATTAAAACTAACATAACATCATCATAACTTTATTGATGATTCCGTTCTGAATCAGTATAAAAGACAAACATTAAATAAATTCACTTTCTATAAACCTTCTATCCAGATTACTCAGAATTAATATGGCTCTGGTCCATACATCATTACATTTGAATCTATTTTAGACCATTCCCATACGCTTCCTTTATAATTTCGTGAATTAAAAAAGCCAAGTCTTTTTGCAGTTTCAGCTGCCTGATGGCTTCTTCCTCCAGTTCTGCAGTAAAAAATTAAATTATCATTTTTATCAAATCTTTCTATACCGAACTCAATGTCATCAAGTGGTATATTAATTGCGCTTGGTATCATTCCATATTCTAATTCACTCGGCTCTCTAACGTCAATTAGAACATAATTTCCACTATTATCTATTAATTCTCTTAATTCATCAGTTGAAATAATTGGCTTAATTTCTTTCATTTTGCTAACATCATTGTTTTCCAAATTAGACAGCCTTCTTTCAATTTCCATCAATTTATGAATAATAATAACATGTGTTTTTTTTGCATCAATTCCAACGGGACTGTCTGAACTTTCTATTAATTTTGCAATTTCATTATATTTTTCTTCTGGTATTTCTATTTTATTCATTGTTCGGCAAAAAGTTTAAAGGCAATCCTCACTTCATCATTTGCTAAATCACTCATCTCTCCAAATTGAGAACTATCAAAAATAAAGTCAGTTGAAATTGAATCATCAGTTATAACAACAGGAAAACTAATTGTTTTAGTTACTCCTAAAAATGTCAAGCTTCCACTCATTTCTCCATTATTTATAATGTCTGAATTAAAAGATATTTCTGGGTATTTTTCAGTATTAAGGAAGTTTTCTTTTTTCAAATCATTATCAAGTTTTTGAATACCTGTATTGACACTATCAGCTTGTATTATTCCTTCAATTCCTTCAATTTTCCCATCTTTCAGCAATATATTTCCTTCCCATTTATCAAATTTTCCTAAATGCGATTTTCCAGGTCCAAATCCTTCAAATTCAAAAGTGCTTTTAGCAATATCAATTGGAGCTAATTCATTAACTAATAAATCTTGATTCTCGGCAGCAATAACATTTTCACCAATATTCTCACCTATAACAGCCCTTTCAGCTTCTGAAGAAGGCCGAGAAAATCCAAACACATAAATAAAAGTTGCCAGAAGAGCAATAATAACAATTGCTGCAGTAACATAATCTGATCTCATGTCCTATAATCTTTTTTAAAGTTTATAAACATTTTCGTACTTTCTGATATATTACTTCTTTCAGTTATAAAATAAGTCCTATAATTGAAAATTAAGATCAATAAACTGCAATATTCCCACCAACAGCAAGTAAATGCCAAGTGCTATTCTAAATGCTTTTGGCCAGAACAATACCAGCAATCCAGCAATTATTGCCAGAATTGCTGAGATAGTTAAAATTATATATGCCATATTACCCCTTAATTAATAAAAATATTCTGTTAATAAATATAACTGAAACTAAATTTTTAGAATAAAAACGATAAAGCTTAAATGATTTTCTTGACAGGCATGGATAAAAGACATTCAGTTTAGCTAATAACCTTTTCAATTACTCTGAGAATAATTTTAATTCAACAGGAAGCTCAAGTTCAATTTCTTTGAGATCCTGCGATCTTTTTTTAAACCCAAGAATTCCTATGCCAATTACTTCATTAGTCTTATTATCTCTAAATAGGGTTATACCTCTTTTGCCTTTCACTTCTTCTCCATAATTAGGTGTTGGGGTTCCAGCAAAAATCTCCAAATAATCAGATTTTTCATCATAATGCAAACTTAATTTCCCTTTCATTCTAACAAATTCTTAACAAAATATGCTGTAATAATCTAATTATAAATCAAAACTTCTTTCTTTGGGATTTTATGCCCAAGGTTAAGTGTTAATGGAATAGGAACATTAACTTCTTTATCATGTTTCTTAAAAATCATCACAAGCAAAACATAGACATAATTTGTTTTATAAGTAACAGACATTTTTATGTTTTGTATATATTTTAGATTTTCTTTGCTAATTCCTAAATTTTCACTTGCATCCATTATTTCTAAACCGCAAATTAAATTATTATGACTTACATCTAAAACAAAATCTCCGATATCAATAGAGGCTTTCACTTTCTCGCCATTCGACATAAAAAATATATCATTCTCTGCATCATAATCTATTTTTTTAATTTGTTTTGCCATTTCTTATCACTATTCCAAGCACTTACAACTTTTAAACCTTTTGAGATATCAATTTCTATTATTACAACTAAAGAATATTTTCTACTCATTTTAAACTATAATTTAAATCTTTCTTTCCTTGTTCAATTTTCTCTAATCTGTTAAGCTGAGATAAAAAACTTCTAACCATGTTTTCATTCATTAGCCTTTCCCCGACTCTTTTGTAAAAATGTGGATCAAAAATAATATCGTCTTGATTTAAATTTTCAAGAAGCTTTTTTACTTCATTTAACTTCATACAATGAAAAAGAAATCAAATGTTAAAAAGTTTGTTGAGAAAAACAAAAATCTTGAATGATTTTATTGCCCATCATTTATTAAATAATATTATTTTACACTATCAATAATATTTTTTGGTAACTCAACATTAATAGCTTTTAATGGAGAATCACTTTTCTTCACATTGTAAATTGCATATCCTTTTATTTCTCCAGTTTCTTCATCTATTCTTGCATAAGTATCAGGCTCTATTTTCTTATAATAACACTTTGTAGGCTCTCCAAATACAATTTCTAGATAATCTGATTCAGTATCATAATAAATTTTCATATTGACATTTTCCATTTTAATTATTCAATCTTCCTTGTATAATGTGCTGTTAACTGAGATACTTTGCTAACAAGAAGTTAATTTACAACTCTTATTTCAACAGGAAGTCTTTTATTAAATTTGTCCAAAATTTTATCAAGGAGGGCTAATCTTTTTTTATAGCCCAAAATCCCAATATTAGTAATTCTATCGCTTCCAATATCTCTTGTTACAAAAATGCCTTCTTCTATTTCATCAGTTGTGCCTTCTTCAGCCGATATACCAAAAGATACTTCTAAGAAATCTCCTTCTTCATCAATATATATGTCATATGTTTCGCTTTCCATCATCTTATTTTATCTTCAAGATAGGCCGTCATTATAAATCCTTCTCCATTTAAATATGTGACACTCCTTGCCTTTAAAGGCAAGGCTTCTATGCGTGATGTAAATCCTG
>ERZ1292623.3486-Hain-H51-01um-R1-3486-length-13399-cov-4_pt1 | contig 13399 bp, 18 predicted proteins | sample MGYA00564398_ERZ1292623 | MGnify/ENA primary metagenome ERZ1292623 (study PRJEB36523, sample SAMEA6512633) | groundwater metagenome | collected 2019-01-07 | study: AquaDiva: Metagenomics assemblies of 32 groundwater samples
CTCTGCCTCCGGTACAGCCCTCAGGCAGGCCGTGTAGTTCCGCTACCATTGCCCGTAGGTCCCCGCCGATGCCCAGATAGGGCCCATGGCTCCGGTGCGATGCGAATATCCTGTCCCCCGGCCGCAGTGCCATACAGACCCCGATAGCGGCTGCCTCCTGGCCCAGCGAGAGGTGTACCGGCAGCCGCATATAGCCATCGGCATATCTCACCCGGATCCCCTCGTCGACGCGCCTGATACGCAGCATACGGCGGTAGGCATCTTTGTAATCCAGCATGGCCTCCATCAACGGAACCTATGCCGAACCTGTGCCGATGAGTCGTACGGTCGTCCCTGCCGGGTCTAGCAACGCCACTAGATCCGGCAGGCCGAGGCTCAGCCAGTGCCGGCCCCCATGCGTTCTGGCCCGAATCTCCAGGAGACCGAGATCAGGATACGTTTTGGCCATGGTCTCACGACCGCAACAGTCACATCTCTGCGCCGTACCGATACCGGCCCCGATCTCGTTACCCATTTGCCCCCTCCTTTTTCTCTGCTACGTAACGGTGCGCCCGCGCCAGACGCGAAAGCACATCCTCTTGCACGACGGGCGCCGGTTCCGCCGGCTGTTGCTGCACGGGCATCGCCGCTTGCAGGGGACCCGTGACAGGCATCGCCTGGGCAACAGGTTGCGGCACCGTGGCCGTTCCCTGAGCAGGTTCGATGAAGGGCAGGTACTCTCCCAACTCGTTTACGCGGCGATCCGCTGGATCGATCGGTGCCCTGTCCGGCACTGCCAGGAGCCATTCCCTGCGTTCTGCCCAGAATTTCTCCCTATCCTCAGCTTTCATCCTCAGCGTGGCCAGCGGATATGTCGGTTTTGCTGAGACGGTCAAGACCATGTTGGTATCAATATATGGCCGATAGCCATAGTGCCATAGTTTCTGGAAATGATAGCCCTCGTCCGCGCCGATGCTGTCGTTCCACAGCTCAGGACCGGTAGCGCGAAATATCCCCGTATGGAACAGCAGCATCGAGAGTACACACCATCGTACAGGTTGCAGCCCCGTCCACCGCTCTCTATAGGGGCCGTGCAGGTATTTGCCTGTTTCCGGTTCCATCACTAGCGGCGCGCATATCGGCATCTGGTGGAGGACCAGCCGGACCAGCATTTCCGGCTCAGGCTGTATATCCGTATCGACATAGAGCAGCCATTCGTAGCCCTGGGAGGCTCGCATTGCCGCCTCGTTTCTCATCGCACCGAGACTATCGTAGGGATTGAAACATCGGTCCATCACCTCCTCCATGTTGGCATTGATACCGGACTGATTGGCATAATGGACCATGTCCATGACCCGCTGCCAGCAACCGGGCCGCCAATGCTGGCCCATAGCGGCGATGAGAACGGAGTTGGGGCGCGCATGGTTCCAGCCGGTAGTCGACCGCGCTTCTGCGGCCTCGCGCTCCTTGGGATTGGCATTGTAGCGGATGGAGCGGTAGCCGAACCGCTTGTCGATCTGGTCCTGGTCCTGGCGGACCGCAGCCGGCAGGGCCGCTTTAGGCGGCTGGGGCTGGGATTGCTGCATCTCGACGGATGCTCCTCGGCTCTGCGCCGGTTTCCGATATCACAGGTAGGACGACGCAACGACAGTTACTTTGCACGACACCGCCGTTGATGTATAGGCCTACCCTAGTCTGGAGGTCGTAGACATGACCCGCAAAATGAAAAGTGAAGATGCCCACAATCTTATCTGGCGCTAGCTCCAATACAGTCCCACCGAGAACGGTATGCCCGCTCACAACCGCTCTGCTGCCGTGCAAGTACGTATGGGCAAGGCCAGTCCGTAGGAGCGTTCGCGGCTCACCGCTGCTGCCCACAGCGCCGTGCGGGGCAAGCTTCGCACCGACCAAGAGCTTATCAAACGCGCCCAAACCCGATAATGCACGTTGCAACACGTCGGCACCGCAGGGGCGCTCATCATGGATTGGCTGAAGGCCCGGGGTGCCACATGCACACCGCAGATAACCATCGGCCCACATAACGTCGACATCGCCATCCACGAACCGCCCGTCGCCGTGGAAATCAGTAGGTCTGCCAACCAAACGATCTCCCGTCCCCACAATCATCACCAGCGCAGCGACTACATCTTCAATGCGGGCTGGTTCATCTGCTATGTGCTGATAAGCCGACGACATCTGCCCAGGGAGCAGGTCGCTGACAACATCATCGCCTGGACCGAGGCGCTCTGCCGGGACAAGCCCACTGCTCGTCAATATCGGGTGTTTCGGGGTGACGGTGAGTCTGTGGCCTCGCTCAGTGATTATTTCAATGGCGGGACCGCTATAACGCGCCGCCATCGCCGCCACTAGGCCAGTCGCCCGTATGCGATTGCCGGGTAGAACGCAGTTGATCACGTTGCCCGCACTCCCGCCGATGCCCGGTGCCTGGAGGGATTCACCACCTACCAGGAATGGCTCTCCGCGCTCCCTGACCTGGCCATTCGCCTCGTGGTGCGCTGGCCTCTCGCGGCCATCTATCGCCGTCAGCCATTCCTTGCGCGGCACACCTGCCTGCTCGTACAGGGTCAGGTGCCCCTGATTCGCGGCAGCCAATGTCTCCGTCCGTGCTATGCGCACAGCGCGCACACGGTCGTTGAACTGGAAGACGCTCTCTAGCCGGTCGGCCATTAGCTCGATCGAATCGCCCTCGGCTATACCCGATGCAATCTCGCCGAGGAGTTTTTGGATCTCGCCATCGATCAGGGCCAGCGTCTCCTGATTGACGCGCTCGGCCCAGAATACGGCGCGCTGCTTGGTCCATTCGCCGATCGTACGGTCCAAGGCGTCGAATGTGAGGTTGAAATCCTCTGCCTGTAACTGTGCTGAGGCCGTGAGGGCCTTCGCGGCTAGGGATGCCCCAATGCGAGCGAACGGTTCCCGCCATTCCTCCGGGTTGAACAGGGTGATCGGCGGCACTCCCGGCTCCTGTTTGACCAGCGCTGCGAATGCACCGTCGACGCCCTTCGGGCCAGCGCGCAGCGCTCGTAGAACCGATTCCCGCTGACGGGCAAATAGTTTGCGCGTCTCCGTCTCGTGCGCCCGCTCCAGGGGTCTGAGACGCTGGTCGAATGCCCTGGATAGTATTGCCAAGCGTTCCGGCGTATGCCCATCCCGCACGACCGTCTTTTGCCGCGCCCTCCCGTCGAACGACAAGCCGCCGAAACCGGGCGAGGGTGCCTCTTCAGAGTTGATCGGTGCGGCTGTCACGGAAGCCCACCAGACATCACCCCACGGGACCGGCGTCATGTGCCTAGCTGCCCTGTACTCGTTGACCGTCAGGACGCCTGCGCGGACCATCTCCAGGTCGGTGCGATTCAGGTCACCCTGTGCCTCCTGCAGGGGCAGAATAGCGGAGGTATCGAAGGCCGCCCGTAAATCCCCCCCGAAGCGCGGCATGAGCATCTCATTGATCTCGGCTTCCATGAATGCCCATTCTTGGGAGATCGTCTCCACGTAGAACTGGATACGCGCCTCCCTGACGTTGTTATACGTGCTCTGTGCTTCCGACATCAACATGGGCGGCGGCACGCCCCATACCCGCGCTGCCTCCTGCACGGAGAATTGGAGCGAACCTAGGAACTCCATCTCCCTCTGGCTAAGGCCCAGGCGTTTCGGCTCCGCCCCCTGCGAGAGGTCCCAGATGAGGGGTCGGTGCGCCTTCTCCGGGCCCTTGAAACGTTTCTCCAGCCGCTGATAGAATCCCTCCACCTCCTCATCGCTGACCGGCCCCTGTACAACGAACACCACATCCTGCGGCATAGCGCTGTTCTTGAAAAATGCACGGTTGTACTTCACGGCATCGCGCCCCATGTCGAGCGAGAGCCGTGCCGAGGCCAGGGGGGAGAGGCCGGCATACTCGTCCACCGGATTCGGATAGCGAAACCACACGACCTCCTCCGGGAGGAGCGAGACACGGCCGCTACCCGCCTCGTAGATATAGCCCCGGATGTAGTCGCGCCGCGTCGGCCCAGGCACGATGCGGACACGATCCGGCCGCAGCGGCCAGATAGCGGAGGGGGCGCGGCCCCGTTCGGCATCCTCCAGAAACCAGTAGGCCGAACCCCAGACTGACAGGTACATCTCGGTGACATACAGCAGATCGGCCGCGGTCCACCACTCATTGACCCGGCGCAGGAGTTCTTGGGCCGGATGGTTCGGCGGGACGCGCTCGAAAGTGCCGTCCCGCCCTTGCTGACCTACGATCAGTGGTGCCGCGCGCACTGCGTTGGCTCTCGCCGTCACGGCCCGATAGGCAGGGACCGAGGTGGCCAAGTAGTCGCCATACGCAGGATTCGCCCACGACGCCGAGTCAGTCTCCAGGCCGAACAGGCCGCGAGACGCCTGTATCTCGGCGAGCGTGGCTCGCGCTACGCCACTATGGGGACCGAGGACGAACAATTCACCGGCGCCATTTGCCTGACTGGCCCTGACCCGTAAACGGGCCGGCCAGAGTCTCATGTGGCCTTCTCTGCCGGGCCCGGCGTCAGGGGTTCCTCACCGTGCCAAAATAGGCCCCATGCGCGGGGGTCTACGCCGGATGCCTTCATGACGACATCGGGGATGGCCACGCGGCCGTGCGCCTTCTGGGCCTTGGCCAGATGTTCCCACAGCATGTACGTCATCATCAGCCCGTGCTCCAACGTCATGCGCACGGTGCCGACCAACTCATCGGAGACAGGCGCCTTGGCGTGGGTCCGGGCCGTGGGCCGGTAGAATGAAAGGGTCATACCGTAGGGCCCGGAATCGACGACGAACGCGCTCGCAAACACGTCGGGGGTTTTGTCGGGCCGTTGCTCAACCATAGAGTGGTACCCTCCGTGGCAATTGTATCAGGTAGCCCAGGGCCAGCGTCGCGGCGTCTACTATATCATCGTGCTCTCCCTGGGGAAACGCTGCACATTCCTCGATGAAATCACCGACCCACCAGCGCGGCGCTGCCGGGACGAAACACCGCCCAGCCTCTATTTGTCCGATCACGGCATTCACCCGCGCGATCTTAGACGCGGTGACGGGAATGCCGATTACGGGCAACGCCGTCTCCCTCCGGGCCACCTGCACCATACTCTGCCCCGACCCGGCCTCCTCCACCACGTGCAAGCCACCCGGCCATCGTGTCGCCATCTCTCGCATGGCCTTCAGCAAATCCGGGAATCCCACCTGGCCGCGCCATAAATCCAGCAGGTAGTAGCCATTGGCCGCCAGGCCCCAGACCTCGGCCACAGACCAGTCAGCGCCCCGTGCAGCCTTGAATGCCGTATCCCAGGAGATGATGATGCGGGACATGGGCGGCGCGGGTTCTGCCCATCGCGACCACCAGGCACGTTTGATCATCCCACCTTCGGGCGGCGAGGGGCGTCCCTGATATAGCGCAGCCCACCAGTATGGTCCTACAGTCGCTCGTATAGTCGCCAGGGCCGCCAGGTCGAAGCGCTCCGGCCATAGCGGCTCACCCTCGGCGCGTCCCAGAACATCCCCCGTCTCGGCCAGTGCAGGTAGCCGTAGGACGTCCCATGCCTCACCCCCGGCGGCTGTCTCCCTCAGTAGCCGCCCGGCTAGATCGTCCTGGTGCCACCGCGTCATCACGAGCACGATGGCGCCGGACGCCTCCAGGCGGGTATAGGCTACGGAGCGATACCAGTCCCAGAGCCGGTCTCGCTGCAGAGCCGACTCCGCCTCTTCCGCGTTTTTCACCGGGTCCTCCAGTACCAGCACATCCGCGCCCTTGCCCGTCACAGGGCCACCGACCCCAGCCGTCTGCACCTCGCCCCCATCCGTCGTCACCCAGTGCGAGGCAGATGCCGCATCAGGATTCAAGCGCAGGCCCGCAAGTTCCGGGGCCAGCGCATTGAATGCACCCCGTGATTTCCAGCCCCAGGTACGGGCGAACTCCGCCTCGTAGGATGCCAGAATCAGCTTGTGGCCAGGATGCGTGGCCATGTACCAGGCAGGGAAATAGTGGCTGACCAGCGTGGATTTACCATGGCGGGGGGGCATCTGCACCAGGAGCCGCCGCGTGGCACCGCCGGCGAGTTCCAGCAGCTTGCGATTCAGCAACGCGAGGTGCCGTGCCGGCCTCCACTGGCCGTGCGACGCGGTCATAGCGTAGGCCGCAGGGGAGGAGAGAGCGAAAACCCCGGCGGGACGCCGGGATGATTCGGCGGGAGGCGCCGCATATCCGGCGGGTCTCGGAGGGGCGAGAGACGTAACCATCGTCGCTATTGAAACCGCCCGTGGGGCAGTTGTCAAGCCTCGGCCGGGTGCAATCCCTCCGCTGCCAGCACTGCGCCGGGCAACGTCACGTTGCCATCATACACCCTGCCCAATCCGCTAGTAACAACCGCAGCCTCTACCGCCATGAATTCAGCATCGGCTAGAGACCAGGAACACCAGTACGCGGCCAAGGCACCAGCCCCATCATATAGCGGCACCGATAGCGGCGAGGCCCCGGCTGGATCGAGGAGCCGTAGGGCTGCATTGGCTGCTGCGAGATTCGCTGTCGGCACAACGATAATCGCGCGTCTCATGGCGCTGCCCTGCCACTCATAGCCACGGTACCGCCCATTTGTAGTGCGCATACCGCGCCATCTGGAGCCGTTGCCATGTATCCAAGTCCTGGTCTATGATGAGCACCTCGCCCAACGTGCCATTCAGGAAGTTGACGCTCCCCGCGTTTTGCGCACCCAAGAACAGGTCTCGCACCAGCTCAGTCCCCCAAGTACCTGACCCTGTGGCCGTCGCCTCATCGGAACCGTTCACGTTGAGCGTTGCGAGCGTCCCTGCCGTCCCGATGCTCACGATACCGATGCCCCATGCCGTGGCCAGCGTGGCATGGGTCACTGTCGTATAACCCGTGCCCGCACTCTCCCGTTGCCGGAAGCGCCGCCCGCTGGTGGCATTGACGAATTCAGCCAGCCTCACAGGGATATTATCTGTCTCCTGATAGCTGATTGCTCCGCCCAAACCTGTCCCGGTTGCCTGGCGCCCGACCCAGATAAAGCTCTGCAGAGAGCCGCTGCCGTAGGTTTTCCCGCTGGTGGCGCCCAGAAAATCATCAACGCCATCGAATGAGACCGCAGGTAGACCGTTTTGGGCCGAGGTATTGTAGATGGGCTGTTTGCTGGCCGTCGCCTGCGTTGCGTGGAACGAGCTGCCGCCGCGGTCCGTCCATGTCCCGACGGCGCTGCCTGAGCCCAGCCCGGTCAGCCGCTCGGCATCGTACCAGTATTGGACCGTGGCTACCTGGTTGGGTTCGAGGAAACCACCGACCGGGGCTAGAGCGGCGCCTATCGGCATGTACAGACCTCCGCGCCTGTCTCTACTTCAGCGTCTTCCCGGCCAGGAAACCGTAGATGGACGTGCCGGTGCCGTCATCCACAATTATGGAGAGCAGATCAACCGCCGTCGCCGCCGTGCTGAGCGTGGCCGCCACGCCGTTGATCCATTTCATTGCCGTCGGCCATGTCGGCACGCGCGTCCCCGTCGCATCCTGAATCGCGCGGATGGTCATAAGACCAGCCTCGCCTGATCCCGGCCAGTTGGAGAAGGCAAAGGTAGGATTCCCCGTCAATGTCACTGTCTGATAGTTGCCGTCTTCCCAGTTGAACGTGACGGTGCCGGTACCGCTATTGCCTTTCGCTTTGATGGTCTCGGAGTAGTCGCGGAGTTGGGCTCGGCGGAGTTGCTGATCCAGCAGATTCCGCAGGGTGCGGGTGAAATTGATGGGGATCGGACCTGGGGCGCTCATGCCTTCACGGCGTAATAGTCTACGCCCTCCCCGCTGACCTTGACATCGATGTAGACATTGGCCAGGTCCAGCCAATTCACAGCAGGGATAGAGAGCGCGTCGCCAGGGAGCAGCCCGCGATTCGTCGCCGAGCCGACGTCAGAGCCGCCGACATAGACCGCGTCGGTGTTGTTATCCTTGGCCACGATCACCAGCGATTTGACTCGCTGTGACGTACCTATGGCCACGGCAGTGCCGACGGAGGTCGAGGTTTTGGAATCGGAAAGGAAAGTCGGGGTTTCGCTGCGCGCCATGCACCACCTCCACTGGGGCCACATCCACCACCACCACCACGGGCGCTGTCGGCGCGCTGCCTATAGGGCCATCATCGGGAGTGTCGCACAGAGGAGGCCGGTTGTCAAGCACCTGCCTCCTCCGGCACCAACTCCCTCACGGGTTGACTCGGTCCAACATTCGCCGGTATAGTCTGGGCATCCACCAGCGCGGGCGGCGGCAACATCCTGGCGGTCTCCACAATGGCCATGCGCTCCACGAGCGATGCCGCCAAGTCGCGCGTGATCGGGTCCGACAGGTCGAACCGCCACACCGATGCAACCTCAGCTTGGACCTGGGTCCGCGCCGGAGCGTCCAGACCCAACAGGGCTGCGCGGCGTTCCAATGCCTTGAAAACGCGGTCTATGGCTGCCAGGTCCCCCTCCTGCACACGCCGCCAGAGCACCAGTAGTATCTGGTCAAGACGGCGGAGGTCAAGCGCGCGAAGTTCCTCAGCAGGCTCGCGTATTATTGCTGCCAGCCCGGTTTTGACGGCGAAGTGCGCAGCCTGTTTGCTGTGGTAGCCGAGCTGGGCTGCGATCTGATCGAACGAGGCGCCCGCTTTGCGAAGTTCCAATGCCTGAGCCTGGCGTTCCCTGACGCGAATGCGGCGAGGGGAAGTTTTGGATTCACCGGGGACTGCCATATTATTCCTTACGGCCCGGACAGCAAGGCGGAGAGCGTCGCGCCGTCAGTCTCGGCCATGGCGCCGAGCGGATCATAAGTGGCCAGCACCGTGCGTGCCTCGGCCTCGTCCAGGTCAGTCACCAGCACGGGGACCTCTGCACCCGCCGCAACGTCAGCCCGCAGATGGCCGTCCAGAAGCTGGAGGCGTCCATCGGGGAGCTCGCGGGCCAAGAGCGCGCCGGCCCAGCCCACTTCAGCCAGGACGCCTTCGAGGGCTGCCCGCTGCGCCGTCGGATGCCGCCGCCAGTTGGCAGGGTGCGGCTCCAGCTCGGAGGCCCTGATCCGGCGCAGGCTCTTCACGCGGTCTCTTACGTCCATGCCGCCATTCTACCACCTGCCGGCAGCCCCCGACTGCTCGGGCGGCCTGGCGGATAGTGCTCCCGCTCGGCATACGCGCTCAGGAAGGTCCCCTGGTGTCCCCATTCGCGGCGTTGTTGACATCGATGCCGTCTGGAGGGAGAGAGAGTTGATAGCCGATGGCGGCGTTGACCCACGGTGGTAGTGGAGGGATAGGGCTGCGGCATGAGTGGCCTCGGCGGTCGTGGGCAGACGGGACGGCGACGGAGCGAGCCATCGGGATATGGTAGAGTCTGGGACCTCAACGGTGTCAAGGGAGAGGGCTAGGGACACAGGACTCCCACAGAGAGTCGGTGCCGTCCTATCGGGCCCGCACCGGGGGCCGGCCCTCAAGGGGGATAGTCCCGACGGTTTGTGCCGTGGGGATGGCCCCCTCTTTTCGCTCCTGGCTATGGCGGGCCAGGGGCTCCATGCCCGCTGCGCCCAGGGGGAAACCGGGGCGTCTACCCTGTCGGGTTGCGTGGCTTGGCCAGTTCCGGCCTCCGTGCTCTCCGGCCTGGATAGGGGCTGACCACAGAGACCAGGACTCACCCCGGCTGCATTTTAGCACACCTGCTCGCCCTGCACCAACCTGTACTTTTGCCTCAAAGCTGACTGGTAAACCCCTTGACAGCTATGGGCAAGCATGGGCTATCATGGAGGTGTCCCGTCCAGGCGGGACGAAGTACAAAGAGGAGGACGACGATGGCCACAAAGACACCGCACCGACTTTTCGAGCAGGCGGATCTCGTCTATAGCTACACTCGCGCCCAGGCTCTGCAGGACGGAGAGTTAGTGGACGTTTCCGAGACGGCCCAAGAGGCAGGCATCCGGTTCCCCTGCGCCGTCACAAGGCACGTCTGGGGTCAGGTGGTGGACCCCGACAGGTTCGCGCTGGCCCACGGCGAGAGCGTCCAGGGCAGGCTATGGGACGTTCTGTGGATGTTCCGCCTCGCCGCCAAGACCAGCAAGGGTGACACTCTACGTTTCCAGCTCTCGGCAACGGTCGGCGGGCACCGGCGCATCCATCGCCTCTGGGCGCGTTGCGGGCCAGGCGATACACCGGCGCCCGTAGTCACCATCATGGCGGAGGGGGAGGACTGAACCCCCCACCCGGTAACGGGGCGGGAGATGAAGAGGAGGACCAAGTATGAATGGCCAATACCGGCTGGACGGCAGCATGGTCCCGGTGGGTACTCCTGAGCGGCGTCGCGTGGAGACGCTGGCAGTCCAGGGCGACCTCCTACAGGCAGGCATCGACCGCCTGGTGCTGGAGGCACTGCGGGCTGGACGGGTCCTGACCCGAATTGAGGCTGAGGCGATATTGGGCGGCGCCCCGGCAAGGGCAGACGGGAGGTAAGGTGGCTACCGGCACCCCCGCTCTTATCACCTACGCGGAGGCGGCGCATCTGCTGTCGGTCAGCGTGCGCACCGTCCGGCGCCTGGTACGCGATGGGCGTCTAGGCGTGGTCAGGCTCGGCCACAGAACGGCACGGCTGAAGCGCAGCGAGATAACCTCGCTTATCAAGGCAGGAGGTGGCCGATGACAACGAAGCTCGAAGTCGCCTACGACAAACCCAAACCGGCGCCGGGGTCCATCGTCACCCTCAAAGAGGTCTACTGGGCCTCGTGGCAGAATTGGCATGAGATTCTGGCAGACGGCCGTTGCGTTTGCGGATTCCGCTTCGAATCGGAAAGGGCCTTCATAGGACACCTCAACGGCAAACCATTCAGGTGGGGTATCGTCGTGGAACATATTGACCCTAAATGGCCGGACGAGCAGCCTGGGGTCAGCCTCTACCTATACGATGATGAGGGGCGGCTGCTCGTGGACCGCAATAACGTGCCGCAGGTCCGCGATTTCTATTGGAGCGCTGTGGCCGCCATCATTCTGTAAAAGAGAGAGCCATAAGGAGGAAGGTCCATGCGCCTAATCTTGACGACGCCCTGCGCACCCTGCCAGGGCACCGGACAGGTCACACTGGTGGATTCCTACGGCAGCACCGAAGAGGTCGTCTGTGAGATGTGCAACGGCACCTCGTGGGTGCTGACGGAGGACGGACAGACCGTGGCTGCGCTGGTTCACCGGATAGCGGCTGACCATGAGTTCCGGCGCCGCCTGTACAAGGCGGAAGAGGCAGACCGGGGGGCGTTGCGGCCGGCCACGGACGAAACCGATGAGTGAGTTCACAGGAGGATGAAAACATGAGCCTTATTCTGACGACCGAATGCCAAGAGTGCCACGGCAGGGGGCTGGTAGACACGCCGGAGTGGAGGGACTGGTATACCCGTATCCGTGCAGAGCCCCAAGACCTGTCAAAGAGAGATCCCCCCCCAGCCGGTCCGCCGAGCAAGAACTGTGGGACCTGCTATGGCCGTGGAAAGCGGCTGACGGATGATGGTCTGGCGGTCCTGGATCTAATACGAGAGGAGATCAACGGCCACAAGGAGGACGGGCAGGCCGTGGCCGAAGTGGTCCATCGCATCCTGGACGACCGTGGTGAAATGAGTCTGGTGCTGCTGAAACAATGCTCCGCCTGTCATGGCACAGGCCGCGTGACCGGGGCAGAGACGTATAGCGGCACCGAAGAGGTTAGCTGCCAGGCGTGTGACAGCACAGGTACAAGCCTGACACCGGATGGCCGAGCCGTGGCCAACTTATTCCAAAGTCTCATAACCGGGCATCAGAAGCGGTACGCCTCTATCAAGGAACTCGAAAGGCTCCGCACGGTTTTGGATGAGCGCATGCGCCACCTGGACAAGAGGCTGCGGGATACGAACGAGACAGCGGAGAACGCCGAACGACTGGCGCAAGAGCGCAGATAAGGAGAAGCCATGACACTCGTACTGACCATCCCGTGCCAACGCTGTCAGGGCGCAGGCAAAGTCGGATCACCTGAGTGGAAGGCTTGGTTCGCCGACCATCCTACGTGGAAAGAGCAAAGCGCTCCTGAGGCCAGGGGAACCCAACCCGATGCGCCGGAAGAGATCATGTGCGCCGAGTGCGAAGGGGGGTGCGTTGTCTTGACGGAGGACGGGCAGGCCGTGGCCACCCTGGTCAGAAGCATCCTGGCAGAGAATAAGGCCCAAGAGGCCCGAGAAGCCGCGCGCAAGGCAAGACGGCTGGCCGAAGAAAATCAAAGGAGGTGGTAGATGACACCGCAATGGAAACCGGAGAACTATGACGGCCCACGGGCTAAGGACCAGGCGATCCTAACCGAAGAGATGGGACGGCGTATCTGTCTAAAGTGCTCAGGTGAGCCCCAGGTGGTACACCTCGGCGGCCTAACCGGAGAGGTCGGCACATTCGGCCTGCGCTGCCGTTGCTGGCCCGATGCGCCGGTGCTGGCCCAACCCCCGTCTCGCGTCCACGACCGCTGGGGGAAGATGGCGGGGGATGCGGCACGAGAGGTGGCGGGCGTGCCAGCGGTCAAAGAGGCTGCCATGGAGACTGTCAACTATCCTGAGCCAATGACCGTGGAGGCGTTCGCGGCGCGGCTGAAGATGGTCGAATACGTTGTCAACGAGATGGTCGAGACGGTCCATTTTGGCATCACGCCGGGGACGACCGACAAGGCATTGTGGGAAGCGGGAGCCGAGTACCTTAGGGCCGCGTTCCAACTCCCGTGGGATTTTGTCTATGAGGAGAAGATTGAGGACCACGCCACGTTCGATTACCACTACGTGGTCCGGGCCTACTGCCCTAACCGCAACAGCTATTTCTCCAGTTGGATCGCGTCGGCTTGGAGCCACGAACGCAGGTTCTGGTGCGCGAAGGAGTGCCCGCGCCCTTGCCCACAGAATCACCTCCCACGCATGGAGGGGGCAACCCTCCGCCACAACGTCCGAGACCGCGCTATCAAGCGGGCATTCGTGGCGCTCATACGGAACGTCACCGGCACCACAGGATATTTCAAGCAGGCCCTGGACGTGGGCGTCGAGGGCGGCCAGACCAAGCCTGCCGGTGCTCCCACGGCGGCGCGCCCGGCAAAGCAAGCATCGCCAAGCCCGGTGGCCACCCCTGTTACGGCCCCGACAGCTCCCGGCCAAGCCTTACCGGCGACGGAAGAGGTGCAGGGGGAGACGCCCATACCAACTGCTGTGCCCACAACCGTGGCCGAGTTTCGCTGGGCAGCCAAGAACCGTGGCTGGACGGCCGGCCAGCTTCAGGCGTGGCTCGGCGGCTTCAGCGGCCCAGGGCCGTGGCTCGCTGCAAATCAAGCCCTCACGATAGAGGACGCATGGCGGCTGTGCCTGGAGCGCAGCAAGGAGGTATCACAG
>ERZ1292623.3487-Hain-H51-01um-R1-3487-length-13398-cov-15_pt1 | contig 13398 bp, 13 predicted proteins | sample MGYA00564398_ERZ1292623 | MGnify/ENA primary metagenome ERZ1292623 (study PRJEB36523, sample SAMEA6512633) | groundwater metagenome | collected 2019-01-07 | study: AquaDiva: Metagenomics assemblies of 32 groundwater samples
AAAAAAACCATTAAAAAGTTTTGTATTCTTTGGAATATAATAATAAGAAAGATATTTAAGCAAGGGATAAAATGACCTTATAAATCTCAACATATTGTGGTTAGTTGGGGATTTCAGTATGGCTCTTTATAAGTAAGCTTTATAAATTTGGCTTTTACTCCGTTTTAGAATTTTACAAAATATAAAATGAAAGCTATAATCTTAGCCGCTGGTATGAGTAGAAGATTGGAGAAACTTACAGAGAATAAACCTAAATGCCTCCTTGAGGTAGATAATAAACCAATACTTGCTTATCAATTAGAAGCATTGATGGCAAATGGTGTTAACAATATTGTTATTGTTGTTGGTTATAAAGGCTTTATGATCAAGGATTTTATTAAGAAGCATCCGATTTTTAAGGATTGGAGAGTGGTTTTTATTGAGAATGATGAGTATGCAGATTCAAATACTTCGTACTCTTGGTGGTTGGCAAGAGAACACATAAAAAATGAACAGTCAATTTTTCATCTTCATTCTGACTTAATCTTTTTTCCGGCACTAGTTAGAAAGGTGTTGGAAGATAAAAGAAAAAACATTATATGTATTGATAAGAAAATACCTTTAAACGAAAGTATGGAACAAGTCATTCTTGACAAAGAAAATAAGATAATTCATATGGATAAATCTAATGTTTCTGGTGCGCACGGTAAGGCGGTTGGGGTAGCGAAGTTTTCTAACGAAGCTATAATTTATAAACTGGGTAAAATCAAATCATATGTACAACTCAAGGATAAAAACCAGGCTTTTTATGGGATAATAAGAGAGGCTGTAAAAGATTTAGATTATTACGGGCTAGATATTGGAGATTCCTTTTTTAGGGAAGTAAACACAACAGACGAATATAATATTGCATTGGAGAGTTTGAGAAATGGCCGAATATGAAAATTTACCGTTGTTGAACAGAAAGTCGGTGATTATGTTTTATGGACCGCCTGCAACAGGTAAAACAACTATGTCTGGAAAACTAAGAGACTTCTTAAAAACTGAAACAAAGGTAGATTTAATTTCTACTTTTCAAATAAGAAATGAATTTGGTTTAACCGACTTATATTCTGCTGAACAGCGAGAAACAGTTTATAGAGAAGTGGCAACAAGACTGGAAAATTCTCTTAGGAATGATACAATAAGATGCATCATATTAGACGGTAATTTTAACAAGAAAAACAGAAGAGCTGCTACATATGCTCTTACTGAAGAAAAAGGTGGAGATGTATATATTGTTGAATGTGTGGTTAGTAGCAAAGAGGAACTAGAGAGAAGATTTGAAAAAAGGAAAGAACACCCAGAACTTTTAGAACATAAAGCGGCGAGCATGGATTTATATGATATGATTAAAAGTTCTACTGATCCTATAGAACAAGACCTAGAAGAAAGACCGGATTTACCAATTGTCACAATAAACACCGAAACTAAAGAATTAAATGTCAGATCAAACGGTACCCTTCATCCTTATAGGCAAGAATTCTTAGATAAGATATTAGAAGTTTTAAGAAGATGAAAGAATTTATATTTGTTAGACATGGGGAAACTCAAGATAATAAAGAAGGAATTTTGCAGGGCCATCGGGATGTTTCTCTAAATGAAACAGGATTGAAAGAGGCGGAGAAAATTGCTGAACATTTAAGAAGAATAAAATTCGATGCTATTTTTTCAAGCGACTTGACTAGGGGAATGCAATGTGCGCAAGAGATTCAAAAAAATACTCTGCATTTAAAGATAAAAAAAGACAAGCTTTTGAGAGAAAGAAATTTCGGAGCTCATCAAGGAAAACAACTCTTTAAAGATCTTGGTTATGAAGACAACAGCTATAACTCCATGGTTAAACATTTATATGAATGTAAATGTCCAAATGGCGAAACAAATGGACAGCTTCTGGAGAGAATAAAAAAATTCTTGCTTTCGGTTAATAAAATAGAAAATAAAATGGTGCTCGTTGTAACACACGGGGGGGTTGTAATGCTACTTTTGAACTATTTACTTAAAGAAGAAATAAAATTTGAAAATAGCAGACAACATAAGAATGGATATGTCTCTTATCTAAAATTAGATAATAATCTTGAAGTGATAGATTCTTTGATTAATGTTCATGTTTCTGAAGTTGTGAATTACTTAAAAAAATAGGAAGAGACTCAAATTATCAGTCCTCTAAGTGATTTTATTCTACTACCTTCATAATCCACATGTTGATCCTTTGGATCAAAAAGAATCCCTCGCATCCCTAAACTAATCGGAACTAAAACATCTTTTTCTAGTTGGTCGCCAACCATAGTAACCTCATTTGGTCTACAATTCATTAATGTTAGGGCATATTTATATATCCTCCTATCCGGCTTGCTTATTCCCACTTTATGCGAGAAAACCGCAAGATCCACATATTGATATACTCTTGTTTTGTTTATAACTTCTTCAATAAATGTACTTGCATTTGAAAGTACTCCGACAATCCCGCCAGATTCTCTTAATTGTTCTAGTAACTTAAGATCTTCTTCTTTGATGTAAAGGTTTTCTTTCCAATGTTTTAATTTACTTAAGAAGTCTCTTTTGGATTCTTCAGAAATTTCTATTCTTAGGTGTTGCAATAGACCATCCAAGGCTTCTTCCTCAGAAGGGAATTCTCTATTATCTATAAAGGGGCGCACTCTTGTTTCATATTCCCTTATAGTCAATCCAAAATACTCACTCATTATACAACGATATCTGTCCATGTCACAATCAATCAAAGTTCCAAATAAATCAAAAATATAGTTCATCTTAAATCAACTACTACGCCTCCTTTTCTTGCAGATTCGTAAAAACCAAAGATTATTTTCATAGCATTTAATGAATCTTCTCCCCTAAACGTTGGCTGACGATCTTGTATTATTGAATCAACAAAGTCGTTAATTACTATTTCATGAGCTGGACCATAGTAAGCCGGGCGATATTTTGTAGGAATTTCATTAATATCTAAATCTCCTGGTCTTTCCAAATCAGGCACGTTCCACTTGACAACTTTATCGTCAGATAATAATATATTTCCTTTGGTTCCAGTTATACCTATCGTAGATCTTGTTTCTGGATCTCCGCTTGAGTTGTTTGCTTCTATATTTACAACAACATTATCTTCAAAAAATACTGTTCCTCTAGCATAATCCTCTACTTCTATGTAATCTCTTGTTTTCCTAGTTATGCCTTTCACAGATGTTGGTTTGCCGAAAAAATAAGTTAACTGATCTATCCTATGCAAAGCTTGGCTAATCAAAACCCCCCCACCGCTTATCGCTCTTCCTCTCCAATCTTGGTAAAACGTTGAATCCTTATGGCAACTGAAAGCGAGAGAAGCCTTCGTAACCTCCCCAATTAAACCTTCCTCGATAATTTTTTTCGTAGTTATAGAATTTGGATAAAATCTTCTTTGCAGCATTACTCCAAACCTGATCTCTTTGCATTTTTCTATCATCTCCTCGAGATCTTGCATATTTGTAGCTAATGGCTTCTCGCATAAAATATCCAACCCATTTTCTGCGCAAACAACAGCTTGGTCGTGGTGCAAATAATGCGGAGTACATATTACTACAGCATCTAAACTTTCTTTAGAGAGAGCATTTAGGTAGCATCTATAAGTAGAACCGACTCTGAATTCTTTTCTTATTTGTTGCAAACGAGTTTCGTCGCTATCAATCAAAGCAACTACTTCTGAATTCTGGTTATGCTGCAATACATAAAGATAAGTCGGAGCAACTTTTCCACATCCAATGACTGCAAATTTTATTTTGTTCATTTGAGATTCTATATATGGTTAAATTGATTATAGTTTTAGGTAACAAACACCCACACCAAAGGAAGTTTTCTTTTTGCTGTTTCCCTGACGTTCTCTAGCTTGTACTTCGATATAGGAAAACTGTAAATTTTAAGTAAACCTTAAATTATCGAACCAAAAACATTTAAAAGGATTTTGGTAATGCTGTTTAGATTTAAATTGTAAAATGAAAATTGGTTTTTTAACAAGTTATTTTTACCCATTTATGGGAGGGTTGGAGAGCAATTGCTACTATTTAGCTAGGGAATTGGCAAAAGAACACGCAGTACATATTTTTACTTCAGATAGGAAAAATGGCATGATTTTGAAAAAAAAAGAGGAGATTATTGATGGTATACATGTGCATAGGAGTAAAAATTGGTTTAGATACAGGTATTATATAGCCTTGAATCCTGGCTTACTTTTCAAGGTATTAAAATCTGATTTAGATGTATTGCATGTACATTCCTTGGGATTTATTTGGCACGATTTTATAGTATTCCTTAAAAAGTTATTTTCTAGAACTAAACTTATTAATACGCCCCATGGCCCATTTATGGCTCTAAAAGACTATAATTCACTAGCAAATATATACAAATTCATATTAAGATCTATTGAAAAAGTTCTAAATATGTTATATGATGGAGCAATAGAAGTGAATGATTCTCAATATATCTGGTTAGTTAAAACTGGATTTAAAAAACAAAATATATTTTTTGTACCGAATGGCATTCCTAAAGATACCTTTAAGAGAATTGATGTGAATGTTAAAAATAAGTACGGAATTGATAATAAATTAGTAATTAGTTATATCGGTAGGGTGCAAAAATATAAAGGATTAGACCAAGTAATACGGGTTCTTCCTTATTTTCCTGATGTAGTTTTTGTAATAGTTGGGGAAGATGCTGGAGACATGGATAGATTAGAAAGAATTGCTAGAGAATTAAGAGTAATGGATAGAATAATTTTTACTGGCAGGGTTAGTACGGATGAAAAATATGCATTATTGGACGTCTCTAAGATTTTTATTTTGCCTTCTGAATGGGAAGCGTTTGGAATATCTATGTTGGAAGCCATGGCCAGAGGGAATGTAATCATCTCAACAAAAACTGAAGGTGGAAAATTTCTTATTAAAAAAGATAATGGCTTTCTATATAATTTTGGAGACATTGAAGAATTAAAAAAAATTTTAATGCAAGTGTTAAATGATAAGGAAAGAATGGACTTTCTCATAGAAAAAAACATTAAAAAGTCAAAGGAATTTTTATGGGAAAAAAACGCACGCAAACTGGAAGAGGTATACAAAACTATTATCAATAGATAATAAAGAGGGTAAATCATGTCAATAAGTAAGATTCCAAATAAACATTTGTATCTAGCCATAGTTTTCTTAGGCTTTTACTTTATCTATAGACTAATAGATCAAGCTAAGCTTATGTGGATTTTTCCTTTAGATTATTTCAATGATTATAGCGCCCATATGAGCATGCTATTTTTTTTGAAAGAATGCGGATTTCATGCACTTTGTCCTTATTGGTACGGCGGCTACACAACATTCTTAGCTTACAATCCCGGTTGGGTCTTCTTTTCCTACCCACTTTACATTATTACTAGCAACGTACAAATCACTACTTATCTTTCATTGCTTTTAATATTTTTATTATCGTTCTTAGCTTTGTTCTTTTTATCCAGAAATGAAAAATTTGGTCTCACAAAGACAATTGCATTTTTCTTATTTTTATTCGCAAATCCAATAACAATTGGAAATTTTATAAGACTTGGAAGAATGTCAGAAATGTTCGCTTGGGTAGTCTTTCTATTTTTAACTTTAATCATCTTCTGGTATAGAAAGCATAAACTAGATAAGAAATTTTTATTTTTCATCCCAGTTTACACTGTTTTAATGTTCTCCCATCCTACTGTCACAATCTTATCCCATTTCTTAATATTGGCATTATTATTGATTAAAACCTATAAAGAAAGAAGCTTTATCATAACAAATATGCTGGTTGGTCTTTTAGCTTCATCATTTTGGTGGGTGCCATATATAAAAAGTTTTTCTAATAATACTATTCTTGAGGTGGTACAATCTCGCAGACTCCTCTCTTTTGATAAATCCTGGATCTTTACAAATATAGCAGCAATTATTATACCTCTTGCATTATTAGTGATTTTTTGGTTTTATTGGAAATCTAATAAAACTACTGAAAAAATTTTATTCTTCGCACCAATCTTAATTCTGAATTTATTAGTCCTGTTCAGAATTGTACCGTTCTTACCAGTCTTAAAACATATTTATCCGTATTCTTATCTGTTCTTTTTTATTTTTTTCTCATTGTTCTTTTTATTTAAGAGCAACTTAAATGTTTATCCAAACTTGTTGAAAAAAATCCTTATAACTAGCTTAATTATTGTACCACTCCTAAGTGTGATCATTAGCGTAATACATACTCCTATGTTTATTATTCCATCTCAGTTAGAGGAAGATACCCTAGCCATGTTCCCCTTGATAGAAGGCAAGTATTTTTTTCTAAGTAGCATTTACCCAACTTCGTATGGACATGCCTATAATTCCTATGGCCCAATTTTTTATAAATTAGAAACTGCTGGTGGATTTGGTGGGTCTGAAGTTTCGCCAGAATACATCTCATCGTTACTTAAATATAAAACTTATTTTGATGAAATGAAGTGTTCTGATTTTGAAAACCTTTTAAGAGAATTCGAAATAAAAAATACCATTGGGTATGATGAAGACTGCGGGAAATTAAGAGAATGTGGTTTGGAAGAAATAACAAATAAAGGAAGAGTTTGCTTATATAGAATTCCTCAATAGGTTTTATTATTTGCTAAAAATTTTCTTGCTATCTCTAAGTCATCATAATTATCAATTTCCATACAAAATTCGTCTCCATAGTAAACAGGATAAAGTTTAATTTGATCAAATATATTGTTAAAGGCGTCTTCCGCGTATAAAGTAACATCTCCTTTTTTAACAAGTCTATCAATCTCTTTTAAACACACATTAAAATCCTCTTTTGAAAATTTATAAACTGGTGCTAGAAAAAAAGCAGCTTTTCCAAACACATTAACTCCGATTTCTTTAACATCTCCGTCCTTTATTCTGCTTTTAAAATCTTTTTCTGGAACCTTGATTTTATTGTTGACAAGAACACTTGTGCGGTGAGTGTACTCCAAAAGCCTTCCCAATAGCTCCTTATCAAACACCATATCTCCATGCATCAGCAAAATGTCATCGTCTATTAAGCTCTTAGCCAGCCAGATGGAGTAGATGTTGTTTGTGGATTCACATTTAGGATTATTTACATAAGTTACTTTCAATTCAGGAAATTTATCTGCGATGACTTTCTTTATTTTCTCTTCAAAATGACCTGTGGTTATGATTATATCCTTAATTCCATAATATAGCAAGGTTTCTATTTCATATTCAAGAATAGTTTTTCCATGAAGTTTGGCTAGACATTTGGGATTTTCCTTTGTAAATGGACGAAGCCTTTTACCAATTCCTGAGTTTAAAATTAAAGCCTTCATCTTATCTCCTTTAAAATCTTTCTTAAATTGTCTTCAGCCAATTTTTTAGGATTATTTTTAACTCTGTCTGGATTAAAGCCATTTTTAATTATCAGTTCTACATCTTCATCTGTTTTAATCCCTAGTTCACCTAATTTTACTTTTAAACCTATCTCTTTCATCAAATTTATTATTTTTTTACTTGCTTCTTCTATTGTTTCTGCTCCCATTAATTTAGCAATTTCATTAACAGTTTCTTTAACATAAGCAACACCTCTTTTATCCAAAACATCTTCTTCTGTAACTTGCGAATTGTATACCAACATTTTAGCAAGCGTCAATGCAACTGCATGGCCATGCGGAACATTAAAGTAAGATGTTATTGGATATGAAATTGCATGGCTAGCGGTGGTTTTAGAAATGTTAATTGCTTTTCCAGTTAAATGGGCTGCTATTGCCATTGCCTCCCTTGTTTCTTCAGTAGGGTTATTTACGCTACTGGCAAGATTTTTCATTATAATCTTAATTGCTTGTCTCGCATATTCTTTTGACTCGTCAGTTGAATTAATGCACCAATAAGATTCAATCGCCTGACCTAACGCATCCATGCCTGTAGAAGCAGTAATATGTTGTGGTAAACTCATAGTTAATTGTTGGTCTATAATAGCATAATCTGGAAGAACGAATTCATGAGCTAGTGAATACTTGGTTTTATTAACATAAACTACAGCAAAATGGGTTGCCTCGCTTCCAGAACCAGAAGTTGTTGGTATGGCCACCAGGATCTTACCCTTATTTTCAATATTTCTTTCCTTTTTGATATAGCGTATTTGTTCTCCCGTATTTGCAGCGAAAATATTTATTAGTTTAGCAATATCCATTACACTACCTCCACCAATAGCAATGATAAAATCACAATTGTTTTCTTTAAAAATTTCAAGCCCCTTTTTAACATCATTAAACTTAGGGTTTGTTTCGAAATCATCGAAATGAGTTATAGTATATTCTTTTAATAATTCCACTAAAATAGACTTCGAGCCAGATTTTTCATAAGAAGATTTTCCAGTAACAAGAAAAATTGATTTTGGCTTATGTTTGGATAAAATAGGCCCTAGCTTTCTTATAGAATTAAACCCTGAATATTCTTGCTGCCTCATTTTAATCTCTCAAAAATTTCATGAAACTTTCTTTATTCTGTATAGGTGTTGTTGTAGGCCTTCCTAAATCATTTCTAGCGCCTTTATTGATTAGTATTTCTAAAAGGGAAGGACCCTTGCTTTTTTTAAGAAGCATCATTTTTTCTCTTATATCTTTCTCTGTTTCTGCTTTCCAAGCTTCCTTATATCCACAGGCTTTGGCAATCGCCGGAATATCAATTTTAAATCCTACGGTCGGTTGTCCTCCGACAGAATCATGGGCACCGTTATTAAAGACTATATGCCTAAAGTTTTTAGGTTTCATCTGCCCGATTATGGCCAAAGACCCCATATGCATAATTACTGCGCCATCGCCATCAAAACAATATACTTGTCTTTCAGATTTTTCTAATGCTATTCCTAAAGCTATTTGAGAACAATGACCCATTGAACCAACGGTTAAGAAATCTTTCTCATGGCCTTGCCCCATTTTTTCCCTGTATTCAAACAATTCTCTTGAAGTCATGCCGGTAGTAGAAACAACTATCTCTAAAGGATCAATCTGTTCTATAACTAATTTCAGTGCGCCTTCACGATCTAGTTCATAATTTGTTTCTATTTTGTCTTTAAGTTCATAAGCTTCAAAAGTTCCTTTTCTTACTACAAGGGCGGTTGGACCTTTTCTTTCAATAGCTGAATTAACAGCCCATTCTAATGTTGACTTTGCATTTTCAATAGCATCAGGAAGTATTTTATAAGGAATGTCTAATGTTTCTAGTAAAGATAGTGTAATCTTTCCCTGTTTTACATGCTGTGGCTCATCTTTTACACCAGGTTCACCACGCCATCCTATTAATAACAAAATTGGGATACTATAAACATCTGGATCGGCTAATGATATCAATGGGTTCACGGCATTTCCTTGCCCAGAATTTTGCATATAAACTAAACCTATTCTTCCAGTAGCCAAGTGATATCCGCTAGCTAAAGCGATTGCTCCCCCCTCATTTGCTGCTATAATGTGCCTGATTTCTGATACATTATCCATTATATAAGCATTAAAATCTCTTAGTAGCGAATCAGGTACCCCAGTAAAAAAATCTATTCTATTTTTTACAAGCAATTTGTAAAATTCCTTACAATTTATCATGTTACGCCACCAAAATTATCAGTCTATATTCGTGATGATTAATTCGTATTTCCACCAGGTATTAAATTTAAAATTTCCTTTATAGGCATGCAATGTTCATCAGCTTCATAAGATCGTTCATTAATTAAAATAGATTCTGCTGTTTTTTTCATGGCTGGGTATGCACTTCTCAATAAATGGTTAGCATAAATAACTATACTCACTCCAGCGTTAATTAATTCCTTTTCAGTAATTTTATTATAAGTGGTTGGTACAGCGACAAGAGGAACTCTATTATCAAATTTTCTATATTCCTCACAAAATTTTAAAATTTCATCAGGAGAAGTTTCTTTGCTGTGAATCATTATTGCATCTGTCCCTGCTTCAATATAGGCCTTTGCTCTTATGATTGCATCCCAAACTCCTTTTTTCAATATTAAACTCTCAATTCTTGCAATGATCATAAATTCATCTGTTATTTGTGCTTTTTTTCCTTGAGAGATTTTATAAGAAAAATTTTCAATTTCTTCCTGGATTTGCTTTACTTCTGTCCCAAACAAGGAATTTCTTTTGGGTCCAACTTTATCTTCTATTACAACCGCAGAAACCCCCAATCTCTCAAGAGTCTTAACCATAAAAACAAAATGTTCAGTTAAACCACCGCTATCTCCATCTACAATAAGCGGTTTTGTAGTTACCTCCAAGATATGCTCTATTGTATTTATCCTAGATGAAGAGTCAACAAGCTCTATATCTGGCTTACCTTTTGCTGTTGAGTCTGTTAAACTACTAATCCATGAACCATCAAACTCCTTTAGAATTCCACCTTCAACAACTTTTGTTTTTTCAATGATAACCCCTGTTAAGCCATTATGCGCTTCTAAAAATCGAACGATAGGTTTAACCTGTAATAATCTTCTTAAGCTTTTTAACCTAATTTCTGGGGTAGTACCAATGTCCTTCATAGATTCGTAGAGTTTACTAGAAGAAATACCTTTGGTGTAAGGAACTTCTATTAATTCGCCGCCCCATTCTTTAAGAGTTTGGATTACTCTTTCTCTTGTTTCCTTTAAGACACCAGTTCTCCACTCATCACCATGCACAACATAATCCGGTTTTAATTTTTTTAAATTAGGAACGTAATCAATGGTCTCTTGTGGGATAACTTGGTTTACATCTTTAATATTTTCCATGACAATTTTTCTTTGTTCATAAGTTAAAAATGGGAGACGTTTATAACTAGCAATGGCCTCATCTGTCAAAAGACCAATAATAATTTCACCGTATTTTTTTGCCTCATTAATAATATTTAAATGCCCGGGATGTACAAGATCCACGCTCATAGCAACATATACTTTTTTCATTTTTTAACCTCATTTTTATAACTCTTAAAAATCTTTCTGGCAATATTTTCATTGGATAATTTTTTGTAGAAAGGAAACTGCACAATCTCTCCGTTTATCTTTTTGATAAAATCGCTCCCTGGAACTTTTTTCCAATTTGGGCTGGAAACAAGAATTATTTTAGCATCTTTGAACTGCTCATGAATTTTTTTTAAATCTTCTCCTGGATCTAAATTGTGCTGTATTGTAATCATATCAACGCACCTAAGAGCAGATATTATTGCGGTCCTTTCTTTTAAATTTGATACTGGCTCTCCTTTATATGATTTTATCGCTTCATCAGTCAAGACACCACAGATGTGAAAATCTCCTAATTTGTTAGCCTTTTCTAATACCCTAAGGTGCCCGTAATTAAATAAGTCAGCTGTTACTGAAGAAAAAACTATTTTTTTGATCTTCTCTTTTTCAACAGTTACAATATCCCCCTCTTTAATTCCAGAGCCCTTGGGGATTGTAATACATAACTGACCATTCGACTTATTTGCCCAAACTATTTTTTTCATAATATACTAGTGTCACTAGTAAAGGTATTTAAAGATTTATATCCTTTAATATAAATAAATAATTTAGAATCCCTTAAAGGCATTTTTTACAAAAAAATTTCAGATTCCCAAAGAATAACCGGTTTTATTTTACTGTTTTGATAAAATAAACAAACCCATTTAAACATCTAGCAATTTCACTATAGGTGCTTTATTTTTAACTTTAAAATAACCTCTCTTAGCCTCGAAAGAAAATCCATCCTCTCCGTACTTCTTATAATAAAGTTCAGCATTTCTTTCAGCAAGACCCTTATTAAACTTCTCAGTCTCGGCAAAAGTAAGGTTCTCTAATTCCTGGGGGGTGAACTCATCAGTATGTATGTTGCCTATTCTGTAATTTGTCTCATCAACTTTAAATCCTTCCTTTAAAAGTCCCCTTTCTTTACATATTTCATAAAGTTCAGAACCTAAGCATGGTGTAGCAATAAAAAACGAGGCAGAATCAAAATCGTGCGTTTTCGGAAACTCAAATGTCTCCATTATCTGTGTTTTTGTCTCGCCAGGCATACCAACAACAAAAAAACCGTGAATACTAATTCCAAGCTCATGCGCTTTATCCACTAAAGGTTTAACTTTACTCAAAATCAAAGGTTTCTTCATGATATTGGTTTCCACCCATTGATTCCCGCTTTCAATAGCAAATGTTAACTGATAACAACCTGTTTTTGCGAACTTTTCAATTAAGCTTTCATCCAAACACCAGACTGCGATTCCCTGAGGAGTGCACCAAACGAATTTCAAATTCCTTCTAATTATCTCATCCATAATTTCATGTGCCCTTCTCCTGTTTAAACTAAAATTATCATCACAGAAATGAATCTCTTCAATTCCATACTTATTAATCAACATCTCTATTTCATCAACAACTCTTTTTGCAGATCTCACTCTAAATATATTTCCCCAAAAGTTTGTTGTTGTACAAAACGTACATCTAGCAGAACAACCTCTCGAAGTAACCACTTGAGTTACTCTATTTTTCATAGTATATGGAGATTGTGGAAGATTAATTCTAATATATTTTTCCATATTTAATAAATGTCTTGCAGGATCTGGTAACACATCTAAATCCGGAATATAATTTAGTTTTGAGTTTACGAATATTTCTCCATCCCTTTTATAACCCAAACCATCTATTGCAGAAATATCTTCTTTATTGATTAATTTTTGAATTAGATTTAGTGTTGTAAATTCACCTTCTCCCAAAACTACAAAATCAATATCTTTATTTGCCAATACATCTCTGACCGAGTATGTTGGATGCGAGCCACCAACGAAAATCGGTATATTGGGATTGAATTTCTTTACTAAGGTGCAGGCATTCAATACATTTTCATCTTGTGTTGAAAACATGCCAGAAACTCCGACAAACTGTGGATTAAAATCTTCTATAATTTTATAAACTTCTTCATCATCTAAACCAACAAGAACGAATTGCCCTCTGTCCTTCTCATTTTCAAACCCTTCCACATATGAATCAAGAATCTTAACTTCAAAATTATTTTTTTCTAGCAGAGCTGCAATATACGCAAGCCCTAATGGAGGCATACACCTCTTATAATCTTTTTTATAGATCGTATAGGGTGGTTGCATCAATAATACTCTTGTTTTCATCCCGTTGTTTTCTGACATTTTATTTATAATGAGTATTACTCTATATTTAATTATTTCTATTATTTTTGATACCATTCAGCCCAAATATAATCAGAATTAATCCGAAAATAATTCTAACTGTTGTATGAGTGCCCTTTCCCTTTAGTAAGTTCATAACCACAGTAAAATTATGGGCATATTTAAATTTATCATTTAGGCGCAGTTGACGTTACTTGATAGTTGTTAAATATAG
>ERZ1292623.3488-Hain-H51-01um-R1-3488-length-13393-cov-5_pt1 | contig 13393 bp, 20 predicted proteins | sample MGYA00564398_ERZ1292623 | MGnify/ENA primary metagenome ERZ1292623 (study PRJEB36523, sample SAMEA6512633) | groundwater metagenome | collected 2019-01-07 | study: AquaDiva: Metagenomics assemblies of 32 groundwater samples
TCCTTCTGCATCTTATCTTCGGCCGCTTTCCGCTCCTCGGCTGGTTTCTTCGCCCACTCCGCCAAACCCGCCGCTAGCATGAGATACAGTACTAAATATTTTTTCATATCGTTAGTGTACCTCATCTTTCATGAAAATAACATTAGATTGACCGAAGCCCATTTCAGACATATAAGTGAGATAGTCTTTTGAGCCATGGAGGTGGCATGATCTTCTCAAATGAGTTTCTCCAGCGGTTTATTGGCGGACAGTTCGCCATGACGAAAAACCCAAAGGTGGCCGAATTCCAAGGAGAGGTAGCTTCGATTGCGTTTGACGGAGGAATTCTCAAGGTAGAGTTCTCTTGGTTGGCGTGGTACGACACGGATCGAGACTTATGGTTCGAGAAGAAAACTCGAGCCTTTGTACTCCCCCTCTCGGTGGTCGGGGAAATACCCGACACATCAGGAAGAATTACGGTTCTTTCCGGTCCCGAATATAAGCTTGGATTTATCCCAATCGGTTCTTCGCACATCCTCGAGAAACGGGACATCATTCCGATCAATGATCCCGATCTCGAAGCTCTGGCCAAAGAACTGGCCAAGTTGCCAATTGCCGATCTCGATCGCCGGCTGAAAGCGCTCCCCTTTGACGGAGGTGACGCCGTGAGCGAGGTGTACTATGCCGAGTACCGCCGACGAGGCGTTCCCCTCCCGCCCTGACAATTTCAAACGAATGGACAAAATCCATTCGTTTTTTATATGCCAAAGTTCCATGCCAAAACCACGGCCGTGAGGCCGTGGATACGGGGCATATCCGCCTGTCATTGCGAGTATGACGAAGCAATCTAGATTGCCACGGTCGCTTCTACTCCCTCGCAATGACAGGCGGACAAGCGCAGCTTGAACTGTACGGGAAACCACGGACGTAAGTCCGTGGTAGTTCATTTTTCCTCTATATGGGATAGGTCTTTATTCGCTGGTTTGATTGGAATACCAGAGTGCAGTAGTATCTTTCAAATGGAAGACATATCGAACTACGAAAAACTGAAAGACGATGCTCATAGTTTCTACAATGGCATTGGGAAAATATTTTCTCCTGCCTTTAATCAAGAGATTTACTTCACTGCCGAAGGATTCAATCACATTGTTTTCAAAGGATCTCATTCCGAAAGAGAACGGCCCTCTCAAATCCTAAGGTTTAAGTTATTACCGTTAGCGGCTAAATTGGTGAAAAATTCTACCACCTATCAAGAATTCGAAGAAACACTCAAGGAATTTGAAGTGAAGAGTTTTAAAAAGAGAATAAGGAAAAGTCGGCCTGTAAAATACTGGGGCATTATTGCTATAGTTGATAACCGCAAAATTAAAGTGATTATTAGAAAAATTGGCGATAATGGAACGATGCACTTCTGGAGTGTTGTGCCAGCTTGGACTACGAACAAATACAGAGATACCAAATTTTATACTACGATGAAAGGTAACCCCGATGAAGATTGAAAACAAAAACACCGCATGAAGCGGTATCTTTGCAGTGCCTGCCTTCGGCTTATGTATTAGCCGAATAGGGCTGACGCCCCACAAGCACATTTTTACTATATACAGCCGTGGATGAAAAGTCAATGAGTTGTTCACAGGTATCTTATCCTGGGTTTTGATACTTTTTCGATTAAAACTGTACCGAAACCAAACAGAATCATTTTTCGTTTTCCCGATGGATACAAAAAGAAAAAACCGAACTCCGAAGACCGGGTCGGTTATCGTACTGTTGTTGATCTCGACTTATACGGACAAGCCTTACGAATCGTTGGGCCTGCAATACCGCCGTGGGGTCCGGCACCGACCGAGACCCTGGCAGAGCATTGCTTTTCCGTGCAAGAACCATGCCACGTGGTTCCTTCTAAGCGCCAGTTGCCGATAGAGTGACCTTCTTGGGCCGCTATACGCATAGCTTCACTTTTTCTGGCTGTAGCCGGATCTTCTGACGAAGACATCCTCATCCCTCCTCTTCTGAAGGAAAAACTACCACTCCCACCCCAGAGTGTCAACCAGCGGTAGCGGGATCAATTTTCGTTTTCCCAACAAATTCTTGCATAATGAATAGTAGATCAAAGGCAACGTAGATCCCAAAAATCCCATTAACCCAGTGAATTTCCCTCAAAAATTATCCACCATGAAGATCATTGACTTTTCACAAAAACCTCTATAGTATAAAGGCATTCATCACGAAGAGGACCCCTATGCGATCCGTACGCATCGGGGGCCTTTTCATTTTAAGACCCTTTCGCCACTTCTAAAATCAATCTTTGGTCTTTTATATAGGCAATAGGAGCTCCAGTTCTTTTTAAAAGAAGGGAGCACTGTTTGGGATTTGTGGGAGAAAGAATCACGCGCAAACTTTTTCTATCATGAAGAAGCCTCACTAATGGGGCATAATCCCCATCGCTCGCGACGATAACAGCTTCTTTTAATCTCCCTTCATAAAAATCGCTCGAGGCTTGCATCAAGAGATCTGAATCACAGTTCCCTTTTGGCTTCCCATTTTGAAAGACTACGTCCTTGAAGGCAAGGGTGAAACCGCAGTTCTGAAGATACGTGTACAGGTTTTTATACTTTGGGATGAGACCAATGAAAATATAGGCTTTTTCAACTTTGTACTTTTCTTTCAGCCACACCCGAAATTTGGCATAATCCAACTGCCAATGAAGCTGATCCCGGAGAGCACGATCTAGATTAGCGGCGTCAATATAGGCAATATTCTTAGGAGTATCTCCTTCCGGTAGGTTATTCATAACGCCTTATTCTTCTCGTAAAACCAAAGAGAGTCAAATATGTATATAGCCTCCCTCTAAAGCCATTAAAAAGACGGGATCATTTTTCGTTTTCCCGATGGATTCTTGCATCAAAAAACTAGACCTGTTTAGTAAAAAGATTTTTCTCTATAAACGAATCTAGGTCTGATTTCACTAAAGTTCTTTGCAAATCTGTTTTATTAATCAAAGAAAGTAACGGCCTTGTTGAGTTTTTAGGATTCTTTTCATCGAGAACGGAGAATCCTATATACTCAACTTTCTTTTTCTTCCTCAAACGTACCCAATCAATTGCAGGAATCAAATCGGAATCAGAACTGACGATAATGGCTGTGTCATATTGATCGTCGACCGCACCCACGATCAAGTCTGTAGCTAATTTCACATCAATTCCTTTTTCTCTCAATCTCTCGACGGTAATCCTGGTAATACCTGCTTTTTGCAATTCTTTGTATTCAACAACTCGTTTATCTATATGAATTTCTTCGAAACGAATTTTCAGCTTGCTCGTTTTCAACTCCCAGTTAACTTTACTCAGTTTAGTAAAAAAAGCTGTCTGCTTGCTCATTGCTACTCTACTACGTGCATCCCCTTCTTTTTCTCTGACTGTGCCGGTATAGAATCGCTTTCCTTTCTCAGTGATGGTTCTACCGTTGGCGAGAAAGTTAGCAAAGGCGTCGAAGTTAAACTGAGACTCTTCTAGGGAAAGTTTCTTGAGAACTAAGTGGTAGAAATTACTTCCGTCAATAAGGATAGATACTCGTTCCATAGTGGGTATAGTACCCCTAAAACGAAAACCTGCACACTCCCTTTCGAGAGGCGCAGGTGACTTTCATTAGTATATAAACAAGAAAGCCATGAAAAGTCAATGAGTTGTTCACAGGGCATCTAATCCCAAACATTGATACTTTTTCGATTAAAACTGTACCGAAACCAAACAGAATCATTTTTCGTTTTCCCAACACATTCTTGTATAGGATAAGCTTCAAGCTCAAAATCCTATTAACCATTATTGTTACTGTAAGTTGCTAGACCTATCTTAAGCTAGTTATACTACCCTACAGCCAACGAGGTGCTCATGATTCTAGAGGATAGCATGCGAGAGTCATTCGTTGATTGTCCTGAATGCAAGGAAAAGAAAATGGTTGTGCCGGGCATGGTGTTCTATGCCGTTGGTCAAACCTCTCCAAACTGTACGGTCCAAGGCCAGTGTTTGGGATGCAAGAAGGAAGTTTACATCCAAACAACTATACTGAAACTCCCCGAAGAATTGTGGCCTATCGACGACGCAGTGATTGACGACGGGTCGAAGATGAAACACTGATTCGAGTTGCAAAGATTGCAGAGGATCTCAAAAAGGTCCTCTTTTTTATTTACCAACTAAGCAAAATCATTTTTCGTTTTCCTTAGCGAGTTCGTTCCCCCGTACTACTTACTGGATATTGGGATTAGACAAAGGAGAGTTATAGCATATAGCCTCTTCGGCCGCACGCTCAGTGCTACTTGCTGAATATTTAGATTTAGCTGCAACACGATCTAAACACTCGTCAATAGAAATGTCCTCAGGGATCGTTGAGGTATTCTCTGTCGGAACACTCATCCTCTGGTACATCATCCCCAAGTAAAACCCCACAAACGGTAAAAGGATAACAACCGCCATCGCTATATATTTAAGCCATTTATTCATGCAGTAAGTATACCAAACGGAATCATTTTTCGTTTTCCCGATGGATTCTTGCATAGAAAAAACAGTATGACAGAAAACTCACACTTTCCTCGGTAAGGTCGTAATTGACATGTTGTGCTTATTACTGTAAAAAGCATCTAGCCTAAGAGGGAGCGAAAATGACAGAAAAAACCTTCAATCGACAGGTATTCGATTTCATTGCTGAGAATATCCTCGATAGTCTCTACGACTCTCGTAGTGCCGAGGAGGGAATCTGCGAGCTAGTTCGTATCTATAAAAGCTTCCAACGTGGAGACATGAGACCCCTGTGGGAAGATCTCGTGGAGAGAATCAGCTCTGTCGATAGCTTCACCTCTATCCTACCTCATCCTCGCACCAAGCCTAACCCTGCAACATCTCTCGGTAAAGCGACCATTGCCCTTCGGAAAAAGAACAAGAAGGAAATAGCGAGGATGCGTAGACTAATGAAATATCTGGAGCAGATTCAGCCTGCATCCCCCAGCGAATAAGTACCGACTTATTCGCTTTTTTATTTAAGATAGAACAGAAATCATTTTTCGTTTTCCCGGTGAATTTGCAATTGTCTTTCTCGTCCAAGATGTGATATCTTCTGGCCAGAACGCATTAATTTAGGAGGGTCCAGTATGTCTGTTGCTCCAACCACTCCTCTCCATACGCACCAAGAATTTCGCCACATCTACGAAGAACTGTATCTTCACGGAAATTGCTACTTTTTCGCTGTGGCCCTGCATCGTGGTCTTGGGTGGCCAATCTTCGGTCTCATCGACGGCCAAGGAGCGGCCGTCCATGCTGTCGTCCGCTCTCCCGAGGGAGAGTACTACGACGTAAGAGGCAAAGTCGAGGAGAAAAACATTGGCAAACCTTTCGATCTGTCCGGTCCTCACACCCTCATGCCAGTCACCGAGGAGATCTTACGTTTAGGAATGGAAGATGTTGGGAGAGAACTGCATGGGCCAGGAGTAAATGTAGCGACCGAAGCAGCCCACTTCCTCTTCCCTTTTCTTCCCTGGAAGGAAGAAACGTTCTTCTCTCGGGTGCGACGATTTGCCGAAGAACTCGAGATCCTAAGTCGTAAATACAATCTCTGGCTCCGAAGTTCCTTCCCTGGTCAACCACCCTGCATTTCTCAAGGGGTCGGAGAGGAAAGTGGCTACGACATCTCCCTCTTAGACCGAGAAGATGCCACGCTCACACGTCGTTTCAAATGAGGATCTCAAAGGTCCTCTTTTTATTTAAAGACTGGACAGAATCATTTTTCGTTTTCCCGATGGATTCTTGCACAATGAATAACGGATCAAAGACAACGTAGATCCCCCAAAAAATCCCATTATCCAGTGGATTTCTCTCAAAATTATCCACTGAAAAGATCATTGACTTTTCATGTACAGTGCTATAGGATAAAGGCTATCAACACGAAAAGGACCCGAAGGGTGTCAGTGCCCTAGGGGCCTTTTTATTTTTCCTCTATATGGGTTCTAACGTTTTCTAGATAATCGTACGATTCACCACCAAATTCTTTATAGAGAGACGATGCAAATTTCTTATTTGGAAAAAGTATTTTCTCAAATTTTCCCTTAAAAATAAGATAGTTGACTAACTTTTTATAATCACCGTCCCCTGAAACTAAGATAATCTTATTAAATCCAGGATTATCTAACATATTTTTCATAACTTCAAAAACCAAATCTGCGTCAACATTTCCCTTCTTTTTAGACTTAGCCTTATTATGATGTTCTTTAAATATGAGGATGAATCCGGCTTTTTGTATTTCTTTATATAACTCTACATTCTTATCCTGAAGGTTCCCCAGAAAGTAGTATGCCTCGGAAACATTATACTTTTCCTTCAAATAGACCCTAAGCTTGCCCAAACTTACTTCCCAGGCTATTCCACAGGTACAGTCAGCTAGCTTAACGTCCTGGAGTTCTATTCCTAACCGTTCAGCACACACATCACATTTAGTCGTACCAAAATACATATTCTGTCCATCGACAAAAGCTAGGTTTTGATACTTCGTCTTCTCTTCTTCTCTCATCATGCCCTCCATTCTCCTCGTAAAACCAAAGGGAGTCAAATATGTATATAATTTACATTAAAACCGGAATCGTTTTTCGTTTTCCCGATGGATTCTTGCATCTATCCTCGTGGTCCTTCCGGCGGGGGAACCCAGTGCTTTCCGGTTCGACTAATCATCTCGAATACTGCAATCGTTTCGGGATCATTACTTGAAGTGCGAATGGCTATAAACGGCCATTGATGCGTTTTTCCTGCTATATCAATACATCGAGTCACACTTGGGAACTCCACACGAAAACGAGAACACTCAAATCCCCCTATCTGTGGACCACCAGCGCCTATCGTGAAATTTACATCAGATGGATATCCACTTTTGAAAATCAGAAAGCCATCTTCTTGAGGAGGCATTCCCTGAGCTAGCATCCCCGGAGACGCGTACCGAGTCGTTGTTGCTTCCCAGCCTTCGGGATAATCAAATTCAATCCCCTGCCATGAGAAATGGTGGGTCGGCCTCTGATCAATAGAAGTATGAATTTCGAAGGTTTTTCTTTCCACCTCCTGCCCCTTTTGATACTGTACGCCCAAATAAAACCCCACAAACGGCAGAATGATGAAGACCTCCATCGCCAGATATTTAAGCCATTTATTCATGCAGTAAGTATACCAGATCGAGCGAATCATTTTTCGTTTTCCCGATGGATTATTGCACTCTATTATGTGAAATCAACCTCTCCGCCATGTGCATTCAGAGATTTTACGATTGCCTTAGCTGTAAATGGGTTAATCGTTTCATGACGAGGAATCATAGTAACAAAAACACCCTCTCGGGTGTTTACTTTTGTGTGCTTTCCTCCTTCGAAAAATACAAAACCTAACTGTTTTGCAATAGCACAAAGTTCTCGGTGTGAAGTATCCTTTGTGTTAACATGGAACTTTTTCACTGGTAGAGAGAGGGAAAATTACATTAGTTTGATTTTGCACTATCGGGAAAACATCTAATTTCTGGGCTGCTTCTAATGGAGGTATATAATTTGGCATAAAAGGAACAAATTCCTCTGGCACTTCAAAATATGTTTTAACTGCGTCATTGACCATTTCGATTAATTCAGAAAAGGTAGTTCCTTCTGTTTGAAGCCCTTTAAAAGTATTAATGGTTGCCAAAAATTCACCGTTTTCTAAGCGGTTCACAGAAATCTTTAATTCGCTAGGAAAAAGGTTTCTTAATCTATATACTTCTTTAACTTTTTCCGGTCCCATTGGATTTTGATAATATCATTATAATTCAATTCCATCAATAGCTAATTTTATTGATATATCTATGAACAAATTATGAAATACTGGCTACTTTCGTCAAGATTGCTCGAGAAAATGATCAGCTACAAGGCTTGTCCGCCGCCGTGTTGTATAATTAAGCCAATGAATTTTATAAAGAAGCACAAAATACTTTTCGTTCTTTTTATCTTAGTAATTACTTTCGGCATATTTTATCTAGTAAGCCCGAGTTCTTTTTCGTGGTGTGACCAAAATGCTAATGGCGGGAATTGCAGCTATGGAATTCGAATTGCCTTACCTCCGCCCTGGAATTGCGGCAGTTATTGTCTTGAGCAAAATAACTGGCCATTCTTTATCCCTGCCTGGTGCGTAAACGCACCTGGGGGTTGTTACGCTGGCATTAAAATTCACAGATGCAACTTTACCCCTTGGATGCCAGGACCAACAGCACCTCAAACTAGTTGTTAAGCAAAATCATTTTTCGTTTTCCCGATGGATTCCTATCCCCTTGATATCGGTTGTCCATTCCGGTTCCGCTCTCTCACTATGGCACTTATCTTCCTCTTAGAAATTCTTGGAGCCAACAGACTCGCAACTGCACTCGTCATGTGACGCTCTCTCAGAGATGAGTTCGCTCCAGCTTCCCTTCTTAGTATTGGATAAAGTTTGCTCATTATTTTATCTAATTGATCTATGTCGCGCGAAATCTCTAGAATATCTCCACGATCAAATCTTTTAATAACCTCACTGGAAAGGATATACTTCTTATTCGAAGAAATTGGATACCTAAATACTTCATTTTCTATATCGAAAAAATTCGCCTTTTTGAATTTTCTTTTAGAGAAATTAAAATTGTGATACTTTTTTGAAATTTTAACTAAAGAATTTAGGTGCTTACTTTTAGTTTTCGTTTCTTTTCTTAAACGATTTGAGAGCAAATCTAAATTATGATTCTTATCAAAGCTTTCAGTTTTTGTTACCATTCCACTCTTTAAAATCAGCTCTATAGCGTGTTTTAAATTGAAAAGAATAGCCGCAATTATAAAATCCAATTCGCCATCTTTACGCTCTTTTCCCAATTTGATAACGCCTTGCCGGGATAAACTTAAATAACCTTTAGCAAGCCAAAACCAACTATATCTCAATGTTTCCATTTTATTTTAATTCTAATCTTGAATCCCGGGCGGCTGAATCCTAGGCTTGCGAGAGCATCGCAACTGAACTGTGCTTGATTGTACAGTGAAGGCGAAGCGCAGTGCGTAACGACGGAGTCAGTCGTTCCGGGATTCAAGATTACTCGATCTTGGAGATTGTGTAGGATATGTCCCCCTTCGGCGTCGGCACCTTAATCGCCTCACCGGCCCGGCGTCCCAAGAATGCTTTTCCTAATGGAGACTCGTTTGAGATCTTCCCCTCTTCCGGCATCGCCTCATTTGAACCTACGATCTGGTATTTAAACGTTTTACCCTTATTTTCGATCGTGATGTGAGAGCCAACAGTCACAATATCGCTACTGGCCGCCTTCTTGATAATGGCGGCGTTCTTGATCATATCCTCAAGCTCCATAATCCGGCGCTCCACACTGGCTTGCTCGTCTTTGGCTTCGCTGTACTCCGAGTTCTCGGACAAATCGCCGTATTCCTTAGCGCGCTTCAAACGGTCGGCTACTCGCAACCGTCCATTATGAAGAAGGTCTTCAAGCTCAGCTTTCAGTTCCTCGAGACGTTCTTTCGAAAGGTACGTATCCATCCCGTTAGAAATAGGTCCCGCTTAGAAACAGATCACGATCGATAAATTTCTCCGCAGTATTCCTTGTATATACTATCGACTTTTGAGGCTTAATTGTTTGTGTCATAGGAAGAGTGATCGTGGTTTCTAACGGGATAGGAAACAACGTTTCCGTTTTTAGTAGTAACGACTTTTATTGCTGGCAAACTCATCGTGATATAGGTGTATGACATAGTTGGTAAATTTCTAACGGGATCCATAAGTTTGATAAGTTAAGTCTATTCGTTATGAAGCTTTCATGAACTACGCCCCTAACTGTAAGGGAAGTGTTCTGAAATGTAAATTAAAGTTATTAGACCCTTTGTCCGACCCTGGTTTTATTTAAAACCGATGGCTTTAAAGGAGAAATACTGAGGGGCTAGGCTCAGATTGGTGCTTAACTTTGATAGAAAATAGTTAGATGCAAGGCTTGGTTGAGCATCGCACCCAAGCTGTGCTTAATTGCACAGTGAGGGCGAAGCGGAAGCCGTAACGCCGCAGATGGCTGTTTTCTATCAAAGTTACAGGGAGACTCCTAATTTCTTGCGGATACGGGAGCCTGACATCTCGCGCACAAAATAGAGTTTCGAACGGCTTGGTTTTCGTGGGCTGGAGACAATTTCCACCTTATTGATTGTTGGTGAGTGGACTGGGTATACCTTCTCCACGCCAACCGCGGCCACCATCGAACGGACGGTAAAGGTCGCACCGGATTCTGAACCGTGCTTTCGTCCAATCACGAGTCCCTCAAATTTGCCGCCTTCCTTTTCATGGACGCGGACTTTGGCTCCGGCTTTTATTTGGCTCATTATTGTTTGATCAATCATGGTTACAGTTATAGCCTCATGGGCCCTTCGGCGGGCGGCGCAGGCGTTGCTGTTGGCGCTGCTGCTGGGGTGGCCGGACCGGCCTTAGCCATCAATTGTTTCACTAATTTGATCACTTCGTCAAGGGAGGCGTTCACTTTGACGAAATAACCGACCGCTCCCAACCGTTTGGCTTTCTCCACATCGCTCTCCTGACTCAAGTTCGACATGATGATCACCGGAATCTGATTGTACTGCGGATCAGACGATAACATCTCCAGAAGCTCGAGTCCAGAGACCCGGGGCATGATGAGATCCATAATAATCACCTGGGGCCTGGTCGTCTCGAGCGCCCGGAGCGCTTCCTCGCCGTCAAAAGCCTGGAGAACAGTTAATCCTTCCTTCTCTAGGCGGCTACGAAGAAGCGGTGAAAGGAATTTATCGTCTTCAACAATAAAAACGTTAGCTGTTTTAATCATGACATTCGGAAAAGAACGGAAGTATTTCCCGTCCTTCTTTAGTATATCGGTAAATGACGAAAAATAAAATGCTTGACCGTATTATTGTAAATAGGTATCTTCTTTTCCGGAGGCTTGAAATCAATGTCTTTTGAAAGCGCCTTACAGAAGCTCGAGAAAACTGCAGATCAGCTAGAAGCACTCAACCATCGCACTACGCAAAATTGGATCTGGTTCTTGCGGAAACACCAGAAGGTTGTCGCTTTTTTTTGTAGTACTCCTTTTTATCTCTGGTTTCCTCCACGATTTTTTCTTCTAGTCACGTTTCCAAACGTGGCTTTTTTTATTACTTAGATTGCCACGCTCCCGCTGGAGCTCGCAATGACAGAGTGGAGTTAAAAAAACGAACGCAAAATGAACCCTTCGACTTTGCTCGGGGTTATTCTTCTGCGGGAACTATCCTTGAAAATTGCTTTCGTCGCAAAACCAGAATAGTTCTAGCGAGCGAAGCATATTCCAAAGCAGGAATAGCCGTAGCTATTTCAATGAGGAATAGGCTTTCGCGCAGCAGAAATATTCGCTGTTTTGTAGAAATGAATTTTTAAGGAGAGTTCCAAAGAGCTTTTTAGTTATCCCAACTTTGTCCTCCATAGCTCGTCGTCCTTCGAAGTTTAAACGAAGGAGGATTACGCGACGGAGGGTGCCTCCATACTTCTTTCTTGAAAAAGTTTCCGAAGGGCTTTGCGCGATTTTCTTTCGAAAATCGTGATCGCCTTTCCGACGTAACGTCGGAATAGTTTAATTGTTCCACGCACAGCTTCCGCTACGCGTGCCTTGTTCAAGGTATGTGTTATCTGCATGTCGCCATGTCCCGATGCACTATTTCTTTTAAAAATAATGGAGTCGAGATCCCGATTTCACATCGGGGCAGTTCGGACTATATCTTCATCCGTACACGAAAGATTTCTTGTTTCACAGGATGTGCCGATCCTACGATCAAAGCAAACATCCTATGGTGTTTCGTCCGAATAAAGATTCTCCAATAATCAGGATCAACCTCGCGACTAGGATTGTGTATTTTCCCAGCCTCGATACCCAAATCTTGAAGCAGCGTTCGAATAGCTGCAATCTTAGAGTAATCTTTTTGGACTAACTGGATATAAAACCTCTTTTCATTACGAGGAACACCGCCTTCTGCATCAAAAAATCCTTTGAGGTAGAAAGCTTTTTCTCCTACTGTAACGAGTCTAAGAGGGTCGAAGTCGAAATCTAATTTTTTACAGGTCGTTTCCAACGCATATAAATTACGTGATTTCCCCTCTCGATATATCCACGAACGGGATCCGATTTTTTCAAGCAATTCCTGTAAGAATGCGAGCCATTCAGGATATTTCTGAACAAAACGAATCCTTGTTTTCTTATTCCGAGAAGCATCGTGAAGTGCTCCCTGGAGATACGCAATAATTTCTTTTCGTGTATGTGGAGTCTGGCATATAGTCTCTGAGGACTCTCCTTCTATAGTACTCAAGGTGTTGCCTCGAGTAATTTGAAGGGTTGCCTGCTGATTGTCTGCACTGGATGCATTGTCACTCATGATGCCGATATGGTAGCACGAGTAGCACCAGATACACAGAGTTTCCAGCATATAGCCAGATTTTTTCTTGGAGGTCTCCCTCCAGAGTCGCAACAAGTTTACGACTTAGTCCTCATTACTAAGCTTAGGCTAGCCCCCCACCAAAAACCACAGGTTTTTGGAAAATTCGAAGCACGAAGCACCAAATCCTAAACAAATTCAGAAATGTCAGAAATTTAAAATCAATTAGGACATTAACAATTCAGTATTGTTTCGAACTTAGAGTTTCGATATTCGATATTGCCAAAGTCCTCCAGACTTTGGTGGGGGTCTTCACCTACTCCCAGCTCTGCTGACTTGACGGGCAGTGAGTACAGGACTCGAGAACGTATTCACCGCGGCGTGGCTGATCCGCGATTACTAGCGATTCCGGCTTCATGGGGGCGAGTTGCAGCCCCCAATCCGTACTGGGGTGTGGTTTAAGGGATTAGCTCCGCCTTGCGGCTTGGCAACCCGCTGTCCACACCATTGTAACACGAGTGTCGCCCAGGGTATCAAAGGGCCACGCTGATTTGACGTCATCCTCTCCTTCCTCCCCCGTTTTTGACCACCAAGTCAAAAACGAAATCCGAAATCCGAAACACGAAATCCGAAACAATACCAAAATCAAAAATTCAAAACTTTGAACATTTTGGATTGGAATTTGTTTGAGATTTCGATATTCGAACTTCGTGCTTGTTTTTGCTCTGCTGAGCAAAAACGGGGGCAGTTTCCAGTGACACTTGTAACACCGGATAAGGGTTGCGCTCGTTACCCCAATTAAGGGAACATCTCAAGACACGAGCTGACGACAACCGTGCAACACCTGTCCTAGCAGTCCTTGTGAGAGGGCCAACGTTTCTGCTGGCTTTCTGCTAAGATTTCTAACCCTGGTAAGGTTCCTCGCTTATCGTCGAATTAAACCTCATGTTCCACCGCTTGTGCGAGTCCCCGTCTATTCCTTTG
>ERZ1292623.2489-Hain-H51-01um-R1-2489-length-16428-cov-7_pt2 | contig 13387 bp, 23 predicted proteins | sample MGYA00564398_ERZ1292623 | MGnify/ENA primary metagenome ERZ1292623 (study PRJEB36523, sample SAMEA6512633) | groundwater metagenome | collected 2019-01-07 | study: AquaDiva: Metagenomics assemblies of 32 groundwater samples
CCGTAGCCTGCGATAATTACTTGTATAGAAAACCACAATATAGCTCCAACCGTCATTAAGCCAATAACGCTTGAGACTAGTTTCTCAAGAAGCACTCCGGGGTTCTCACCTGGGTCCTGAAGTGGACCCAAGCCCTTACCTCCCAAATTTCCTAAGTCAATATCTTCGGCGATTAGGTTTGTAAATAATAGGTTCATTGGTTCCTCGGTTCTCTTAAGGTGTAATCAACTTAGGTGACAGGATAGCTGTTGGGCTTCCAAAGAAAATCTGTCCAATTATTGCAGCGAAAAGAAATGATGCCGCAACGATTACTATCCCAACCAAGCTTTGCCAAATCCGAGCCCATGCGGCAGAAACTGCCTTTGAGTCGCCTCCTGCTTGAATGAATTGATACCCAGCAAGAATGAAGTTAAATAGAGCCCAGATCCCGGCAATTACTACCAATAGCTGCAATACAGCCCCAATAAGGTTTCCGAGACCAGCAACACCCGACGTTGAACCGGTGGGGTGAGTTATCGAACCAAATATTTGAATCATATAAAAATTTGCATCAAAAAATTGTTAAGCCGGTTAGCTTCTCTATAACTTGAATTATCCAGTAAGAGGCAAAGATTATCAAGAAGCCGTAAATTCCAGCAAAAATTATTTTCTTTCCTCGCCCAACCATATCCCGATCATCAGACCCCGCCCCTCGAACCCATTCAAACCCTCCCCAAAGAAAAAGAACAAAGCAAACAATTCCTGCAAGAATATATAAGTTTGAAGCTAAAGAAGAAACTAATCCGCCAACATTCTGAAGATCTGTAACTGGAGGCTTGTATTCTGTACCGATGTCAACCTCCGCACCCGCCACAGATGGAAAGGTAACACGTAACATGTAACACGTAACAAGTAAAAACAATGTGGAATAAACCTTTTTCACAACTCTAGTCTATCAGGCTTAAACAAAAGTTTGCAAACCAAGGGCTAATCCAGTGATCTAAAAAGCTTCCAAAGCAGTTGTCCGCACCTAACCCGCAATGCAATCAATTCTGATTTATCTTCTTGCTTGATATATCCCTGATCAAGCGCAAAATCAATTAAATACTCTACCTCAGCCAGCGATCCCAATGCGATTCTCAAAAATTGTCTAAATTCATTCTTTCCATTTCGAGAATAACCCTCAATTATATTAAGAACAACAGAGAGCCCAGCCCTCCTAAGTTGAGAAGTGAGACCATATTGTTCGTGGGGCGGAAAACTTTTTGCGAGGAAATATATTTTTCGGGCTAGCTCATCTGCAACTTTCCAAACTAAGAGTTTTTTGTATCCTGGCTCACTCATTTAATCGTTCTTTCGTGTTACCTGTTCCGTGTTTCGTGTTGCGTGTATCGTGTCTCGTGTAACGTGTTACTGAAATACGCTATTAAATTGACTAATCCCAAATATCTTCCCCAAAATCTGTGTTAACCAATAAGCAGTAAATATTATTGCAAAACCCACAACTGCTTTTGTAATTTTCTCCCTTGCCGCAGAAGTTGCCTTAGGATCTCCCTTGGCCAGCATCCACGAAAACCCTCCCCAAATCAAATAAAAAAATAAAATAATTCCCGCCGCGCCAAAAATATATGGAACAAATTTTGAAACAATCCCTCCTAAACTACCCTGCAACGGCACTTGTGCAAACTCAGCAATTTTCGCAAAATCAAGAGCCGAACCAGTTTGAGACTGGCCTACACCTTTTGGTGGAGGTGGTGTGGGAGTTGGCGCTACAGTAACTCCGGCTCTTGGCGCAGGAGAAGGAGCTTGCGTTATTCCGGTATAAGGAGCAGGAGTAGGTGTACTGTTGGATGGGAAAGGTGTGGCAGTAGGTACGGGTACTCCCGGCTGTAAGGGTTGTGCTTGCTGGGCTAAAACAACTGATGGCACAAGCAAAAGAGCAAAAAGCACACCCAATGAGATTACAAGCTTTTTCATAATATTAAAATCCAGGTATAGCCAATATATCTACACCTATTAGTTTTAGCAAGAAAATTGAAAAAATTACCAAAACCAACCCTGAAACCGCAGCATTTAAAAGCTCTCTCCCGCCTTGTACTTTATCCGGATTCCCCGACGCAGTCATTATTTGAAACCCTGCCATTACCATTAAGATAAATGCAACTCCTCCCGCAATTCCTAATGCCCACTTCAAAAACCACCCAACAAATTCGTTAGTATCTCCAACCGGAATGCAGCCCAAGGCAGTATTTATCTCACCCCCATTACAGCCTGCGCTTAGAGTCGGGAAGGGAATAGGAGCTCCTGGAGTAGGTGTAGCCACATTGCGGCCGTAAGAATTCGGAGGGAGGGTTGGTTGACCATAGGTTGTGCCGGGATTGGTGCTATCTTGTAGACAATTACACTGTGGTGCACCATTTGACGCTCTGTCTAAGTGATATCCCGTTGGGCATTTCCAGTGCTCCCAGTTGGGATCACCTGGTTGATCCATAGTACAAGCCACAGAAGCTTGGGCTAAAGCGGGTTGTGGAATCAACAGACGGAATGCAACAAGAGCAAGCGTCAAAAAAATAAATAGCTGTTTCATACACAAAACAGCCTCGTCCTGGTCGTAGATCCTGAGCGCAAGTCGAAGGGCCTAACGAGGCTTTATATTCTCAAGTGTAGCACAAAAAGATTGCCTGCCGCTAAAAAGCAGTAGCGCACTTCAGTGCGCGCTTGTGGTAAAATAAACCATGTCTAAAGTTTCCATGACCGACATATTTAAAAATCCTCGCTTTCGAGGTAAGCATATAATTCTTGCAGCAGGCAAAATTTATACTGCAAAAACTGGTGAAGGTGCAGCCAAGATTCTAAAACAGATTAGAAAAAAACATCCGAAAGTCACCCCAGAAGTAGCCTATCTACCAAAGGCCCACTCTTTAATTCTCTGGATGTAATCCCAAACCTCATGGTTGCAAAATTCCGCTTCGAAGACACTGGGTCTAACTACTTTGGCAGGGTGTTAAGACCTGTCGCAAAAGTTTCTTTTAACTCGCTGGATTCAGACAGCTGGATAGAAGCCTGGATGATTGTGGATACAGGCGCTGACTTCACAATTCTCCCACACTACCTCGCAAAAGAGCTGCAAATATCTCTGGAAAGCGATTGTATTCAAGATAAAACATTCGGAGTAGGTGGAGAGAGAATGATTTACCTTTGTAAAAAAAAGATAAAAGCCAAGCTTGGAAAAATCGAAAGAGAAATTCCTCTGGGTTTCTTTGACAACAACGAGGTGCCAGCATTATTGGGACGCTTGGGTTTTATGGAAACTCTTAATACTGAATTTACCAAAAATCATACCGTGATCTTTAAAGAATAATTCCTCTGGTATACTATTTTTTAGTGGACCACAAATGGGAGCTAAAGGAGTGCAAGATTTTCAATTTTTTCAAAATCTTTCTTGTTTAAGGTAAGAAGACTTGCTGAGTTGAGAATTGCAGTTGCGGCGATAGCGGCATCTGCAAACGCAATTGGGGTAGGCGCGTCACGACTAATTTCTCCCGCAAGCCTTGCAGTATCATATATGTAGGGTAGGGTGATGAATGAGGAAATTGCACCGAGCAAAATCTCTTCTTTCTCTTTTTCTCTAGTGCTTTTCCCTTGATAAAGCTCCTGAATTGTTATAGTGGAAATGCCAAAGTTTTCATTGGGGTATTTCTCAAAAATTTCGTCTAAGGAAGAGCGTTTTCCAGGTTGGCGTATGTGGTCAACTATGACTGAGGTGTCAAGAATCACCATTCTTTCCTGGCTTTCCTAGCTGCGGCTAGTTCAATTTTTCTTCTTTTTCTTTCAGTTTTGGGCCAATCATCGCCAGCCCATGCACCCCGTGTCATTTCCAGCATCTTTAAAAACTCTTTCCTTGTTTGATATCTTTTTACAACCCTGCCAACTGGGGAGATGTGAATTTCCCCGCTCGAAAAAGTGATATTTAATGGGGTTTTTTCAGAAATGTCAAGCTCATCCCTAATCTTTTTGGGAATTACAACCTGACCTTTGGAATTTGGAGTGGTAATTATGCCCACGCTCATAATATTCATACTGGTAATACTTTACTACTTTTACTACTCTTTGTCAAATTTCAAGTTTGGTATACTTATTCACATGCCCGTACCTCACGCGACACGCATTATTGCAATTGCCATCTTCTTACTTGTTACGTGTTACTTGTTACGTGTTACGATTGTTCGCGCCAACCACTGCCCAACCTCAGACCTTGATTGCCAAATCCAAGAGCTCCAAAGAGAAATTGATGCCTTCAAGCCCGCTCATGAGAAAAATAAAGTGGAACTGGCAAATCTTCAAAAACAACTTAAAGACATAAAGGCGAGAATATCATCACTTACAAACCAACTCAACGCTCTTGAAAAAGACATCACAAAAAGAGAATCAGATCTTGAAGAAAGGGGAGAGGTTTTTGAAGAAAAAACCAGAAGGCATTACATGACTCTTCGTCAGCACGACCCCCTTGCTCCATTTCTTCTTGCCGATTCAGCAATTGGTCTACTTCGGGAACTTTCAATAAGACAAAGAGTAATAACCCAAGACCAAGAAGACATAATAGATATTGCAAAGGCTATATCAGACCTTGAAAAAGACCAAAAAACCCTAACAAGTTCGCGAGCTTCTTTAACTAGCGCCCAAAGCTCGCTTGATAAAAACGCAGAATTTTTAGAAGGCGAAGTTGCAAAAGTTGAAAAAGTAATCTCAGAACTTTCTTCAAAACAAGAAGCGCTTATTGCCGCCAAAGCCGGGGGCTTCCAAACATCAATAGGAGACACCCCCCCAACGCTTGAACCCTGCTCAGGTCCTCCGGGTTCTTCAAACTATTGCAACCCAGGCTTTACCGGTTTTGCCGCCTTTTCTTTTGGCGCCCCCCACAGAACCGGCATGAGCCAATACGGTGCCTACGGAAGGTCAAAAAGCGGCCAGTCTGCAGAAACTATTTTGTCTGCCTATTTTCAAGGTGCAGAACTCAACAAAGGATACTCTGTCCCTGGGTCAATCAACGTCTCCGGGTACGGAAGCATTCCATTTGAAGACAACTATCTTTTAGGAATCTATGAAGTTCCAGAATCTTGGGGAGACAATGGCGGATTTGAAGCTCTAAAAGCCCAAGCAGTTGCGGCAAGAAGCTATGCTCTATACGCAACAAATAATGGCGCGGGGACTATTTGCCCAACAGAATCCTGCCAGGTATATAAGTCCCAACTAAAAACCGGCAAATGGGCAGAGGCCGTAAAAGCAACTCGTGGCTGGGTCATAACACGCGGAGGCTCGCCAGCAGGAACCTATTACTCATCAACGACTGGAGGTTACACAATTTCTCAATGGAGCTGGTCTGGGATAAAAGACACCTCCGGAGACTGGCCGAATACTTCTTATGAAAAAGTCTCAGGATCACCCTGGTTTTACAAAGCTTGGTACAAAACCCGCTCCGGCTCAACCTGCGGCAAATCAAACCCCTGGCTAACAGCTTCTGAAATGGCAGACATAGTCAACGCATGGCACGTTGTTTTTAACGGCGGCGGAGACGCCTCACGCGTTTCTCCAGTAGATACAAACTGCTGGCCTGGAAATCCCTATTCAATCTCCGAGCTATCGCAAATAGGAGGCTATACGAGCGTATCTTCGGTTTCTGTAACTTATGGCAATGATGGCTCAACTATCAACGTTTCGCTATCAACAAACAAGGGAACTATCACAATTGCCGGCACAGACTTTAAAAAATCCTTCAATCTTCGTGCCCCAGGATATATTGGCATAAAAAGTTCGTTATTTAATATTGAAAAAGCAAACTAAGTGCAAAACTTCTACTGAGGATGTAAAATACTCACAACCACTACAGTGGTGAGCGTAGTCGAACCATGCCTGAACTATATAGCTCTGACAACCAAACACAGTTAAAACCCACAGGAAGCCCTCTTTCAGCTTTTTGCTTTCTTCCAACTCATGCAAAGTTTGAAAATCAAGACCCGGATGAGAAAGTGATTTTACTTTTGAGGCGCCACCCAGTAACAAACCTCCCTTGGATTGCGCTAGGTTTACTCCTTGCACTTGTCCCTAGTATTGCCGGAATGCTTGATGTTCTCTCTATTCTGCCGGCAAGGTTTCAATTTGCCACCGTAATCCTTTGGTATTTATTGACGTTAGCAATTGTAATTCAGGGGGCACTAACTTGGTTTTTTAATGTCAACATTGTAACAAATAGGCGAATTATTGATGTGAATTTCTATACTTTGATTTATCGCGAAATCTCGGATGCAAAAATAAACAATATCCAGGAAATTACCTATAAAGTTGGAGGTTTTTTGGGAACGTTTTTACATTTTGGGGATGTTGTTATCCAAACCGCAGGTGCTCTTCCAAATTTTAATTTCGAAAAAGTTCCAAACCCGGCTCGGGTAACAGACATTTTGCATGACCTTCAAAAGAATGGAGGAAACTTATAACGAAGTTGCAACTATGAGCGCCGACTCCTCAATTTGGTTTGTTGTAAAAATCTTTTACCTTATTGCGTTCTTTGTGTATTTTGTATTTGCAGCAATAACAGTCAAGCAAACTTATTTAATGACCCAAACTTTAGAAATCGGCCTTGAAAGTTTAATAAGAACTTTTGCCTGGGCACATTTAATGTTTGCAATCGCAGTTTTTATTATCGCCCTGGTTTCTCTTTGAAACTGTCACTGTATTAACTCAAATTAATTGTGTTTACCACTGCCAAAATTCTAATAACTCCTACCAAGCGTGGCTGGACCCAGGTATATGAGGAAAACGGGCTTGTTGCGCTCTTGTCTTTAGAAGGCTCGGATGAAGAAAGCGCTGTTGAGCTTGGCAAAAAGGCAGGGGAGGCGTTTGAGAAATCCTACAACGAGTCAAAAGTCGAAAGCCCCCTATCAAGACTTAAAGAAGCAAAAACCAAGACAGAAGAAGAGTTTAAAAAGAACAATCTGTCTATTGCGGCCTCGTCTGTTTCTGATAAAAACTTCATCTACTTTGTCCGCACGGGAGATACCCAAATTTGGGCTAATCGTACTGGAACAATCTATAACCTTAAAGGCGAAGGTTTCTCCGGAAAAATCCAGGAAGGAGACATTTTTATTCTCGGAACCAGTGCATTTTTCAACTCCATAAAACCAGACATCTTAGATGAAGCCTTCCAAGGAAAAACTCCCTTGGAGATTACAGAATCTTTAAGTCCCCAAGCACACAGAACAGATAATCCGAGAGCGGGGGCAGTAGTTATCAAGCCGTCGCTCCCACAACTTACCCCTGCCCCTAAAGATTCTCTCCTTCGCCGTCTTCTCGTCCGCTTCGCCCTAATGCTTCCAGAACGAAATTTCAACGCCAAGCGAGTATCAGGCAAAGACCCCGCTGTCCAAGCACATTCCAAAACTGCAATCTCGATAGGAATAGTACTTTTGGTTATCCTTATTGCAAGCATCTTTTTAGGAGTAAGGCAAAAAAAAGCAAACGACTACAAAGCCTCCTACCAAGACAGACTTGTTCGTGCAGAAAACCTTTTTAATGATGCACTTGCTCAAAAAGAAACAAACCTGATAAATGCCCGCGAGCTTTATAAAAGCGCACAAGATATAGTTTCAGCTCTTGATTCAGAAGGAATAAAAGACGAAGACCTTGAAAAGTTAAGAGCAAACATGGCCCAAGTTCAAACTGATATCTTAGGAATTGCTCATGTTCCCTCTCAACTATTTTTAGACCTAACTCTTGTCCGCGACAACATCTCAAGCATAGAAGCAAGTTTTGCAGATGGCAAGATTTTGGTTCTTGATAAAGCCGGAAACAGAGTTATCTCAGTTGGCGCAAAAGACAAAAAGACGACAGTGTTCGGAAGCGACAAGTTGTCTGGGGCAATATCAGTGTCCGCCTTTAACGGAAAGACCTACGTCTTAGGAAGTTCAGGGATTACAGAAGTTGACAGCAAAACCTCAAAAGTTGTTATTGAAAAAGAGACAGACGGCTTGAGCCCCCTAAAAGTTTTTGCCTTTGGATCAAATATTTATGTTTTAGAAACAAACGGTACGATTTGGAGATACCCTGCCGCAGGTACTCCAAATGGGTTTGGATCAAAGCAGGAATGGCTCAAAAAAGAATCAACCCCAATTTCCCCTGTCATTGATTGGACAATAGATGGCTCAGTATATGTTTTAGGAGAGGGGGGAAGTATTGGGAAGTTTACAAGAGGTGCAAAAGACGGTTTCAGGCTATCCGGCATGCCCGGGACGCTAAGTGGGGCAACAGCAATCTACACAGACACAGATACAGAATCTTTATTTATTATGGATAAAGCGGGGGGAAGAATTATAGAAACTGAAAAAACCGGAACTTATAAATTGGAATATGTCTCAGACGAGATAAAAAACGCAAACGACTTCGTCGTATCTTCCGAAGAAGGAAAAATCTTCCTCCTCTCCCAAAACAAACTGTACGAGATACCTATCAAAAAAAAGTAGTAGCGAAGTTTACTTCGCGCCTAAAGAAAGCGCCCCCAGCAAGGCCGCCTTATTGACAGCATCTTCGCCCGCCTTTTCTAGCAGCTGGACGGGCTGGGTCGAGTAAATGACCTTGTCACCATCTGTGACGCATGCTACCGCTACACCTTCTTCCCTCCCGCGCTTGTAATCCTGGTGGATGCTGAAGCGTGAGACGGTGCTCATGGAGGCTAAGCGGTCGTAGAACGCCGCCTTGTAGAAAATCGCGCCGCGCTTCCTGCCCTTCTCATCCACCAGATCAGACCACATTGAGTGGTCAGTTGGCTGCTTCTTCCAGCCTTGCGGAAGCTCCACATGCTGGAAGATCGGGTCACCCGGAACGAGTTCACCGAACTTGACACCAGCCCTTTCGAGCGTGATGCGGCCATCGGCCGAGATCTCCGTCGGGAGCACGTCGCTGTTGACCAACTCGTGCTGCCCTTCAGCCTCCTGCGCCACAATAGCGTTGGGGTTGACTCCCATCACCCAGCCGCGCATGCCTGGATTTCTCCGTGCTTGCTGTTTCCTCCAATCTAAAATGTGCTTTGCCACGAACCTCTCGTAACAAAATGTTAGTTTGCCTAACAGTGGGGAAGTCTACCATCTTTACACACGGAAGTCAAGTATTATAGGTTTATTACGCAATTACTTAATACCTTGGAAACACGGGAAAAAGTGTTATCAGCATGTAGACAAACTAACCATTATTGACACGGCCGTTGAACTAATGGACAAAATGACAAACAAAGACGCACGTGCGGCAAAGTTTGTCAATTAATACTCGTCGTGCGTAATTAAGTCTGTTAGGAGTACGCCTTTGCCAAAAAGTATGAAAGTGATTCTTAGGTTCCCTTCAATCCAGAAGGAATATTCCTCAGACCTTGTGCCTGTTAGTTTGTGGAGTTTTAATGAGGGGTGATTTATATCTTCTTTTAACAAACCCATCTGTTTTTTGACTTTTTCTCCTAGTTGGATGTTTTTTGTTATTTTTCTTTTTAGGACCTTGTCGAAGTGAGGACTGGTTCGGATTTCCATGCGAAGAGCTTACAAATTGTTAAAATACTCATCAATGTCCTTAATGAGCGTGGTCTTTCCCGCTTTATAGTCATCTAAAGCCTTGAGGGAAATCTCCTCTTGCTTCTTGCTCATCTTAAATACAGGAATATCCACATCCTTAACATCGTTTATTACCAAGTTCTTTATGTAAGCGGGGAGGTTTAAACCAAATTTTTCAGCCTTGCTCTTAAGATGCAAGTAAAGCTCCTCGGGAAGAGTAATTTTAACTTGAGTTGCTGAAGTGGTAGACATAACCCATTTTAGCACCCAAAAAGGCCCAAGTCAAGACCTTTTTAGTACCATTTAAGGCAAGAAAAAGCCCCCCTTGGATGGGTGCTAGGAGTAAACCAACCCCTATCCTCACGGTCCAAACATCCCCACCCTCCGCAGTTGTCGCACTGAACAGAATCATCTGGGTATTTCTTGTCTTAGTGATTTAGTGTGCAATCTGCCAACAGCTTATACCTATAATAACATGATTTAACTTAACTTGTTTCTTAAGCCCCTGTATACTTGCAGTATGAAAATCTACAACAACCGTGCAAAACACGACTATTTTCTATATAGCACAGTTGAGGCTGGCCTAGTCTTGTTAGGCACGGAGGCTCGTGCCTTGCATGACGGCCGTGGGGACATCTCAAACGCCTTTGCCAGGATCAGGGATGGGGAGATATACCTTGTGGGAGCCAACATACCTCCCCACACAGGCTCAGGTGTGCCGGGGTATAACCCCTTACGCACAAGGAAACTCCTTTTAAATAGGCACGAAATAGTCTCTTTAGGCACAAAGATGAAACAGCAAAACTTGCTTTTGGTACCTATCTTGGTGTATAATAAGGGACCTCGAGTTAAGATAGAATTAGCCTTGGCAAAGGGTAAAAAGAAGTTTGAGAAGAAGGAAGCCAAGAAGAAAAAAGATATCGACAAGCTAGTTGAAATCGAAGCAAGGGGGAAATGGTAATTTATTACCGCCATGGGGATGATAGGTTTCGACATGGAAGTACTTTAATAAGTTGCAAGCCGAGTCCGACTAAATCTCGAAAAACTTTAGTCAAAAAACACAAACGGCACGGATAAAACCGCAGCCTCAGAAGAGTACGTGTTTAATTACGCGTTTGCTTAACTGACATCTCAAGCTAGTGCTTCTAGCCGCTATGTTTGGGGTGTTAACCTTAGCTAGAACGAGATAATCCACTGATCAAGCTTTATCTTGTACTTGATCTAACAAACATTATTACTTTTGGTAATTGAAGATGTGTTTGTGAATTTTATCAATCACCTAAGCTTGTAGAAACTTTTAAATATCTTTCATGGATGAGGGTCCGATTCCCTCCATCTCCACACTTCGAAAAACCGCCAAGTATACTAAAAGTAGAAAGGCGGTTTTTTAATGGGAATTTTAAATTTTCTTTTTCCAAAAACGTGCATTGGTTGCAAAAAAAAAGGGAGTTATTTTTGCCCGGATTGTGCCCAAAGTGCCAAACTCCACTTTCCTCAAGTCTGTCCTGTTTGTGAGCAACCATCTCCCGATGGAGTGCGGCACACTTACTGTGATAAGCATCAAACCCCAAACGGCCTCCACAGCATTTGGGCTTACGAAGGAACCCCTCGAAAATTAATAATCAAATTCAAATATCGCTTTATCTCAGATATAGCAGATGAGTTAGCCGAAACTGTGGCGGCTCATCTAAAAAACTACAGACCCCTCTCAAACAAAGGCCCGGTTTGGACTGAAGAAAAATTTACCGTCGTCCCAATTCCTCTCCATTGGAAAAGAGAAAATTGGAGAGGATTTAATCAATCAGAAGAGCTTGGAAAAAGAATTGCCAACAAAATGGGTTGGGATTTTCAAAATCTGCTTGTTCGTGCCAAGCGCACCAAGCACCAAGTCGGCCTCCGTGGTAAAGCCCGCCGCGAAAACGTAGAGGGTGTGTTTTCTCTAAACCCCAACATTCCAACGTCCCAGTACTCCAACGTCCTACTCTTTGACGACGTCTGGACAACAGGAGCAACAATGAAAGAGGCAGCTAAAATTATTAAACAAGCTGGGGTTGCTCGACAAGTGTGGTGTCTGACCTTAGCAAGGTAGTACGGTTAGTTGCTTAAACTTAAAAATAAAAAGAATTTCACTACTCTGTTTTTCCAACAATCTCAATACCAAGATTTGTTAGCTCTTCGTCCGTAATCTGATCAGCACCCATCAAGTAGCTAAGGTACATACAAAATTTAGGCTTTTAACAAAGGCAGCTCATATTTCCAAATTTTCTTATCAGCGGTAATTAGAGTTAAACTTTCAGCTGTTGCCTGGGCAATTAACAGTCGATCAAACGGGTCCTTGTGCTTTTGGTCAACATGAAGCCTGTCAAACTCCAAAACATGATTCCAGTTAATATTTAACAATTCGAAGTCAACAACCTCAAATAATCTGCTTAGATTAGTTTTAAGAGGAAGTTTTCCCAGCTTATTTTTAATACTAATTTCGACCCCGCTAATAACACTTATTAATATCCGATTATTTTTGTCTTGAAGTACTTCCTTGACTGAGTTTTTTAATTTTCTATCACCCCTAACATATCTTAGAAAAATGTTTGTATCCAAAAGATAACGCATCTATTTCTTTAGAGTCTCGACACTCTTGCCATAGAACATTTCATTTATTTCTTCATCTTCATCATCAAAATTGTCGGGTATAAAAATTTTACCCCTTAGCGCACCAAACCCCGAACGCTTCGGTTTCTCTTTGTGAGGAACAAGTTTTACCACAGGCTCCCCGGCCTTGGCAATAATAACCTCCTCCCCATTTTGGGTTTTTTCTATTAATTTAGAGAGGTTGGTTTTTGCTTCGTGAATATTGAATATTTGCATAAATTTATCCTGAGCTTGTCGAAGGATTAGCTAACTTAGCTAAGTATGAAGAAAAACGAAGAATTTGTCAAGTGGTACATTGCGGAGGAAGAGGGATTCGAACCCACATGCCCTTGCGGACCCAGTTTTCAAGACTGGTGAGCCACCATTGCTCAATTCCTCCAAAAGGCGGAGGGTACAGGACTCGAACCTGTGGACGGCTATTCACCGTCACGGCTTAGCAAGCCGCTCCATTACCGCTCTGGCAACCCTCCGTGCGCCCATATTATATCAGAAAATATGGTATAATTCCCCTGCACATGCCCGTACAAACCGGCCTACATACTGCCCAAATAATCTCGCCCTCAAGAGATCTTTTTGTTTGGCACGCGCCGGTTCGCCCTTTTAAAAAACGCAATAAAGAATTCTTTACTACAGTTTTAGCTGTGGCCTTCTTGACAGCAGTGATTTTCTTCGTAATCGGCGGCTGGCTTCCAGTTATCGTCATAGCCTCTCTGGTTTTTCTGGTATATGTTTTGTCAACAATTGCCCCTGAAGAAGTTGAACACAAAATAACTTCAAGAGGAGTAAGCTTTGCCGGAAAAAGCTACCTTTGGGAGGAGCTGACTCGTTTTTGGCTTACAACTAGGTTTGGAAGCGAGCTTTTAGTTATTGAAACATACAGACTCCCGGGAAGACTTGAGTTTGTAATTCAAACAGAAGACAAAGAGAAGTTAAAACTGCTTTTACAAGACAGATTGCCATACGAGGAAGCTTCTCCAACTTTCTTGGATAAAGCAGCCTCTTGGCTTTCAAAAAGAGTTCCTCTTGAAGCGTAGTTTTGTTAACACGCACCCGTAGCTCATCTGGATAGAGCGCAACGTTGCGGACGTTGAGGTAGTAGGTTCGAGTCCTATCGGGTGCACAAAACAAATATTGGTGGGGTGTCCGAGAGGCCTAAGGATCACGCTTGGAAA
>ERZ1292623.2948-Hain-H51-01um-R1-2948-length-14844-cov-8_pt2 | contig 13387 bp, 14 predicted proteins | sample MGYA00564398_ERZ1292623 | MGnify/ENA primary metagenome ERZ1292623 (study PRJEB36523, sample SAMEA6512633) | groundwater metagenome | collected 2019-01-07 | study: AquaDiva: Metagenomics assemblies of 32 groundwater samples
TCTTCAGGCGCGTCAGTCCGCTTATTTTTATCTTTATATCATAATGATTTAATTTTTGTCAAGAAATATTGGATTAACCTGCCAACTTTTTTATCGCTATGTAACCTGCTATCAAAAGTATTACAAAGATAACAGAGAGGATATTAAAATATTTATCTATGAATTTACTAATGTGTCTGCCGAATCTGTGGATTAGCCATGCAACAAGATAAAATCTTGCTGCCCTGCCAATAGCAGATGCAATTGCAAAGGTAAAAATATTAATATTGAATGCCCCTGCTGTAATGGTAATTAATTTATACGGTATTGGTGTAAATGCGGCTATGAAAACTATCAGGACATCATATTTCACATAAAAAATTTTGAGTTTTTCATACTGCGCATGTAAATCATAGAATTCTATAATACGAAAACCGACTATATCCATAAACCCATACCCGATAAGATAGCCAAATAGACCGCCGATAACAGAGCCTATTGAGCATATTAAGGCATATCTGAATGATTTTGCAGGTATTGATATGGCAAGCGCAATAAGCAATACATCAGGCGGGATTGGAAAAAATGAAGACTCTGTAAATGATAGAATAAATAAAGCCCAAACTCCATACGGTGTATGCGCCCAGTGCAGAACCCAGTCATATAGTCTTCTCAGGATGCGCCAATTTTTATCCATTCAGAATAAGAACACTCACTCTCTTACAGCAGCCATAAATTTAATTAATGGAACCCTCAGCGGCTCTCCATTTATTGTCCTTGAAAAAATAAAACCTCTTTTTCTATCTTCATCGTCATATTTCAGAGGTATAAGGCTGTTTACCTCTTCTTTAATAGTGGGAATAAGTTTTTCTATATTTATTTTATTCCCAATCATAATGAAGGTGTTATCGCCAAGGTGGCCAAAAAAGGTTCGGTTATCACCGCTTCTTTTGATAATATCCATTATAACATTCCCTGCTATCTTCAGAATCTCATCTGACTTTATATTGCCGTATTTACGCGCATAGACCTCAAATGACTCTGGTTCAAAATATAAATTGTATACAGTAAAGTCCTCATTGCCTGCTTTTCTCAGATTAATCTCTTTTTCTACTGTAACATAACCAGGAAGTTTTGTAACAGGATGCGGCACCTCTCCGCTTTTCTTCTGCTCTAAGAGATTATGAACAATCTGCTCTAAGACCTCCGGTTCAAAAGGCTTTGTAACATATTCATCTGCTCCAACCTGCCTTCCCCAGAACTTGTCCTTTTCCTGCCCTTTAGCAGTAAGCATTACAATCGGAATATCCTTATATGCTGGATTATCACGCAGCTTCATGCATAAATCAAAGCCATTCATCTTAGGCATCATCACATCAAGGATAACCAGATCAGGGTTCTCCTTCTCTATCTTTTTTAAAGCATCTTCTCCGTCATAGGCGGTAACCACATCATAATCTAATATCTCAAACTCCATTTTCACCAATTCTATAATATTTCTGTTATCATCTGCAACAAGTATTTTTTTTCTTTCCATTTTTTTCTCCTTTCATCATGATAATATATTTTTTACTGTCATTCCGCACTTGATGCGGAATCCAGTTTTTGTTTCTTTCTGGATTCCCGCTCAAAAACCCCTGACAGAAACATTCAGGGGCAGGCTTTGCGGGAATGACATTATTGAAAGTATGTCATTCCTGCGTGTTTCTGGCAGGAATCCAGACAAATATAATTATCCCGGAAGTGTAAAAAAGAAACTGCTCCCCTTGTTCTCCTCACTCTCAACCCATATTTTTCCTCCATGGTCTTCAACTATCCTCTTGCAGATAGCCAAACCAAGACCTGTTCCCTGAACCTCAGCAGTCATGCTGTTATCTGCCCTCTGAAATTTTTCAAAGAGCTTAGCCTGAAATTCTTTAGGAACACCCATACCTGAATCCTTTACGCATACCTCTGAAAGGCCGTTTACCTGGCGGGCCAATATCTCAATCTGACCTTCAGGCGGTGTAAATTTGATCGCATTGCTGAGAAGATTGATAACAACCTGTTTAATCCTGTCCTTGTCAGCATTTACCTTTAAGCTGCTGTTGAATTTTTCAAAAACCTTATGATTCTTATCTTTTGCAAGAGATTGAATGGTTTCAACACACTGGCGCAATACATCGGATAAATCAAAGTCTTCCATTTTCATCTTAATCTTTCCTGATTCAAGCTTGGCAATATCAAGGAGGTCGCTTATCAGGTTTATAAGCCTGTCAGTATCCTCATTCATTATCTTTAAAAGCTTTGTCTGCTTCTCATTAATAACGCCTGTACTGCCGCGCAGTATCAGTTTTGTAGCGCCCTTGATAGATGTCAAAGGAGTCCTAAGTTCATGGGATACCTGAGAGACAAAGTCTGACTTTAACTCGCTCAACTTTTCAAGTTCAGTAATATCCTCAAGAACGCAGATTGCGCCGAGCACCTCGCCCTGCCGGCCTTTGATAAGCGATACTCTGGTATTGAAAATATTTACATCCTCTCCTTCTTTTTGTATTACCATCTTTTCAATCTTATCTGTAGATGTCTCTCCGGAGACCGAGTTTTTTAACAGCAGCATAAGATCTTTATAGTATCTGTTATTCTGAAGACTGTTTTTATTAGAATAAGTCAAAATACTTCTTGCGCTGTAATTTAAAAAGGCCATTGCGCCTGTTGTATCCACGACTACAACGCCTGCAGCCATGCTGTTCAGGATGGATTCAATCTTAGACTTTTCCTCATATAATATCTTATTAAGCCTTTCTGTCTCAGTAACCTTATCCTCCATACTCTTATACAGCTTTGCATTCTCTACTGCAATGGCAGCCTGATTTACTATGGCATTAAAAAATTCAGCATCCCTTTCTGAAAACTCCTTATCCTCCAATTTATTTATTGCCTCTGCAACGCCTATCAGCTTTCCCTTGCTCTTCATTGGAACAGCCAGAATAGACCTTGTTATAAATTGTGATTTTTCATCAACCTTTTTATAAAACCTTCCATCAGCCTGAACATCCTGCACAAGCAGCGGCTCTCCCTTTTCAGCAACCCAGCCTGCGATGCCCTCGCCCATTTTAAGCCTGAATTCCTTTACAACATCACCCTTGTCGCCGAGCGCCACCTCAAAGACCAATTCATTAGCAGCCTCATCAAGCAAAAGAAGCGAACAAACATCAACCTCAAGCACCTTGCTTGTCATTTTCATAACGCTGTTTAGAACCTCTTTTAAATCAAGCGTTGAATTTACAACCTTGCTGATATCTGATAAAGATGAAAGCTCCATTGCATTCTGGCCTATATCTTTGAATAATCTGGCATTCTCTAAGGCAGATGCCGTCTGATTAGCAACAATATTTAATATCTCTATCTCCTCTTCATCAAAAGAATCTATGCGCCTGCTTCCAATATTTATTGTCCCTAATAAGACATTTTTACTTACTATGGGAACAATGGCCTGAGACGCTGAGTCCGGCCAGAAGTATGGAAATTTCTGCCTATCCTTCTGTATTTCATGCGTACCTAAAACAATGGACTTCATTTCCAGAATCACCTTTGAGTTTATACTGTCGCCGATATCAGAGACAGAAATACTAAAACCGCTTAAGCCATTTATATCCTTTGCGCCCCATAAATGTTTCAGAAAAAAATTATTTCTGGCATCGTCAATCTGAAAGACACTGCACGAGTCTACATCTTCCATTTTTGAAATTTTGTCTATAACAATCTCAAAGATTTTATTGCTGTTTATTGTTGAGCTCAGGCTCTGGATAAGATCCAAGAGAAACCCTGTTTTTTTTAAATGCTCCCGCTGAATACTTGCATCCTCTGCCAAAAAACTGGAAACCAATGCTATAATAAAAAAGAAGGGAAATCTGACTAAAAAAGCAGGGTGTAAAACATCAATCTTTGTTGTATTAAAAATAATTAAAATATAAAATATGCTTGCAATAAAAGCCACAAGCACGCTTCCTTTAATGCTCCTGCCAAGCGCTGCAACAATAATTGAAAGAAAATATATATAGTACAGCTCTGTATCGCCTGTCAGATATATACCGCCTGAGATAATCGCTGTATCAGCAAGTATAATAGCAAAATCAAGGGAGCGCCGTGTAAAATACTCCTTTGGCACAAATACGAGAGCAATATTGCTTATAACAAATAATAAGATATATATTAGCTTGCCTTTGACCAGATAAAAGTCCCTGCTGCCGCTTAAGAGCATTGTAAGAAAGACCATTATCAAAAGCCATCTCAAGAGAATTATAACATTCTTCTTGCTTCTGTTTAAATATCTCATATCTATCTCTAAAATATCTTTTTAAAAAGCTCCACTATATCAGGATGAAACTTTTTACCGCTCTCTTTTATTATCTCCATGCGTGCGCTATCCCTGCTCATTGCGTCACGATACGACCTGTTAGTTGTAATAGCATCAAATATCTCTGCGATATTGATTATCCTTGCACCGAGCGGTATATCATCCCCCTTTAAGGCTTTGGGGTAGCCTGTGCCGTCATAAGCCTCATGGTGATGCAATACCGAAGGTATTGTGGCGGAAAATAATGGATTCAAACTCAATATCCTTGCCCCTATGAGAGGATGCATATTTATATGCTCCCTGTCCTTTTCTGATAATCCTTTGCCAACCATTAATACAGGGACGCCTATCATGCCAATATCATGTGCAAGCGCTGCAAACTCAATGTCCTTTACATCCTTCTTTGGAAGCCCCATTTCATAAACAATCTTCAGGGCATAGTCCCTTACCTTTTCAGAGTGCCCGCTTAAAAAATGGTCCCTTGCGTCAATAGTATCAATAAGGCTCTTAAACGGACCCCAGAACCCGCTTTTGAGATTTGCAATCTCCTTAATCAATTTCTGCTTCTCAACAGCCTTTTGAACAAGAAATGACATCTTATCAATCTCAAATGGCTTTGAGAGATAATCAAACACACCTTTTCGTATTAAGGATACCGCCTCCTTTACATCAGGGGTGTCAGAGATAAATATCAATTCACCTGATGAGCCGTTATTCTGCAAGGCATTTAAGAAATCAGCGCCTTTTAAATCAGGAAGGTTGTATGAAGAGATTATTACATTAAAGGGCAAGGCTTTTATCTTTTCAACAGCTTCATGCCCGCTTCCAGCAGTATCAACTGCGTAACCGTCCCTCTCAAGGAAGAATTTGATGCTCTGCCTTATATGAAAATCGTTGTCTACTATGAGGGTATTCTTCTGTTCTTCATCCATATATAGCGCACCCCTTTCGTATTTTATAACTTCAAAGAATCTAAAGGTAATTATACCCAAAGACCCTGAATTAGTAAAGGAAGGCACAAGATTAACATTAAAACTTATAACTTAAAGTAAATATTGAGAAATTTGCTGTAAAAATTCCTTTGCAACATCCTAAAAATATGTATATACTATGAACCTGTCTGGTATAACCTATGAAAAAAACAATTGAAGGCAGGGACATTATACTCTCTGCAGCATCAGGAATATTAATAGCCCTGTCATTTCCCAAATTCGGCCTCTTCCCACTCGCATGGATCGGGTTAGCTCCGCTCTTGATAATCTTAAAGGATAAGTATAAAAAAGAGGCCTTCTGGTTCGGCTGGCTCGCCGGCCTTGTTTTTTTTCTGATTACTATAAACTGGGTAACAATCACAATGCATAGTTACGGCAAGGTTCCCATGCCGGTAAGCTATGCAATAATGTTCCTCTTAGCCTTATATCTCGGTTTATACACAGCCCTCTTCGCTTATTTGTATAACATGACAAAAGAAGGCTCGCCAGTTATCAGGCTGATTATCGGGCCGTGTATATGGGCTGCCTTAGAGCTTTTGAGAAACTATTTCATAACAGGCTTTCCATGGGCTTTATTGGGATATTCACAATACGAATTACTTGAGATAATACAGATTGCAGATATCACAGGCGTATATGGCGTATCATTTTTAATTGTAATGTCAAATATAGCCATCGCAGAGATTGCAATATTAATCAGAAAAAGGGGAAGAAAAGAAAAAGGTCATTATAAAAACCTTATAGCATTAACAGCAATACCTGTATTTCTTTTTACAGCGATATACATCTATGGATATATAAAATTATCTTCTAATAAAAATGATGCTAATAATCAAAAAATAAAGGTGGGGCTTCTTCAGGGCAATATTGATCAGGGTGTAAAATGGGATGTGAAATTCAAAAGAGAGACAATAGACATATATCTTAACCTTTCAAAAAAGGCAAAGGCAGACGGCGCTGAGCTTATTATATGGCCAGAGACAGCAGCGCCCTTCTTTTTTGAAGAGGAGAAGGGATATCAAAAGATGCTTACTGACTTTGCCAGAGAAAATAACATCTACCTTCTTTTTGGAAGCCCTGCAGTAAAGGATAATAATAAGCTTCTTAACAGGGCATACCTGATATCTCCAAAAGGAGAGATATTGTCAAGATACGATAAGATGCACCTTGTGCCATTCGGCGAATATGTTCCGCTGACTAAGCTCCTGTTTTTTATAAACAAGATGGTGGAAGGAATCGGCGATTTTACCTCTGGTGAAGAATATTCAGTAATGAAGACAGATGGAGGCAGATTTGGTGTTGTAATATGCTATGAGATAATCTTTCCAGAGCTTGTAAGGGAGTTTGTTAAAAAGGATGCGAATTTTATGGTAACTATCACAAACGACGCCTGGTTTGGAAAATCATCTGCGCCCTATCAGCATTTTTCAATGGCTGTGTTCAGGGCAATTGAAAACAGGGTGCCTGTTGTCCGCGCTGCAAACACAGGCATATCAGGGACAATTGATTCTCTTGGCAGGATAAAAAAGGCAACAGACATATTTGTTGAGACATATATTACAGATGAGATTGAGATATCAAAAGAGCACAAGAAAACATTTTATACAAGATACGGGGACATTTTTAGCTATATCTGTACACTACTTGTAATCGGATTTTTTGGATGGGGATTAATTAAAAAAAGAAGAAAGAGCTAACAGGTCAAATGCAATAAAGCAATTACCTTCTTTCCTCTTGGCATATTATTAAACAACTCAACTGCCTTGCCAGTCTTCTCAACATGTGCAATTATATTCTTTGATGTAAGAAAACTGAGCGCCTCATCTGAAGTTTTCATAACCCCATAATATCCGGTGCCGATTATAATTATTTCTGGTTTTTCTTTTACAGCAACAGACAGGTCGTCAATCTGAAGATAATGCCCCTCTTTCCGCCGCCATGATGCATCAACCCTGTCAGGATATATGATTACATCTGATGTATAAGTCTTGCCGTCAATATCAATTTTGCCGAAAGAGTAATAGGTAATCTTCATAAAATATTGATATGTTTTTAAAAATTAAATATAGCTATTGAGGTACAGTCAAGATTTTTTCAGCTACGGCTCTTGCTATCCCCGGCATGAAGCGACTCTGCAGTAGAAAAGCTCTTATCTAATGTTTAAAAAATATGGAAAGCGTCCTACTTATCTCTTTATGGGTGGCGAAGTAAAGATAGTTTCTTACACTGCTATTGCCTCAACCATCTGCCAGTCATCAGACTTTCCTGATGCATGCCAAAGGTCATAGCTCTGCTGCAGATTAAGCCAGAGCTCAGGTGTTGTATTAAATGCCTTTGATAAACGGAGCGCCATCTCAGGTGTAATAGAGCCATGCTCATTAACAATTTTAGATATTGTTTTTCTGGATACCCCAAGTATTTTTGCGAGGTCTGAAATTGTTAAAGACAAAGGTTCTAAATAATGTCTTTTTAAGATGCCTCCCGGATGCGTTGGAGGTCTTTTTCTAATTCTCATTTTTAATTCTCCTTAATGATAATCTATATAATTAACATTGTAAGCATTGCCTTCTTTAAAACTAAAGACAACCCGCCAATTTCCTGAAACCTTCACAGCCCAGAGTCCTTTCATTTTACCTTTAAGCTGGTGCAAATCAGAGCCGGGATATTTCATGTCTATTACAGAATGTGCTGCATCAAGCCTATCAAGGATATCTGAAAGTTTTTGTGCATGTTGAGCCTGAATGCCCTTTTTCGTGCCATTATAGAAAAAATCTTCCAAGCCCTTGTGCGCAAAGCTTTTTATCACAATTTAGTGTAACCAAAATGGTTACATTTGTCAATAGCAAATTATGCTGCAGCCCACCCAGAAAAATTACATGCCTGCCATTTCTATTATAGACCCCATTTTTTCCTGTTCCTTTGCTGTCTTTTGCTTGGTGCGAAGGCATGACCATCCCAACCTGTCTGTTCCTGCCTACCGATAGGTAGAGGCAGACAGGGAGCCGTTCTTTCTTTACATCACAAAACTTATATTTCAAGACACGACGCTCTTGCTACTCCCTATTGATTTTATTGAACTTCATTTTTGAAAAATTGACTTTTCACACAGTCTGTCGCCTTGATGGGTAGCGTTCCCAACGCTGAGATGTGATCGGAGTGCAAGCAGGTAGTAGATGAACGCGCCACTGATAAGGACATCCACGATTCCAATTATGAGCACGACACGCGCGATGTCTTGCACCAGCACATAATAGAGTATGATACCCGCAAATATTGTACGTCCTGTAGCGTTGGCGGCAGGAATGAACCATCGCGATAGGGGGTCGCGCGCCGAGTAGATGACAAAAACCCCAATCAGGACAAGGTCGATGCCGGCAGTGTTGATTAGGAGCGCATTGATGCCCTCGGAGGGCGCGATAGGTTCCCGTCCACCCAGCGAAAGCAGGCTGTTCACCCTCCAGAGGAGCGCGAAATAACGCTTGTAGAGTTCGGGCACTATCAAGGGTGCGGCCAAAGCGATGTTGAATGCACCGGAAAACATCAGCAGTGCACGGAACCGTCCAGTCGTTTGATTTCTGTTCACGCATTAGTCCTTTCGCCGCATTCTCCCCGAAGCGAAGCGGAGGGAAGAACAAATTATTATACAGTTTCTGTCTTATATCACCTTATATCACGGGTTAATTAGATAATCAAGGGGTTTTTATTAAAATATGGGCATGGATTGCCACGCATCCTTCGGATGCTGGCAATGACAGATAAATTAACAAAAGAAAAAATCTACCTGTATGAACTAAATCATATCTTTTGTTACTGTCCATAATTATAATGATAGCACAATATTTTTGACTTTCAAGGAAAACTATATATAATTAAATCTAATTTAAAAACAGGAGGATTAAACATGGCAGAAGGACAAAGCAAATGGCTGCAGGATTTTTTTGATAAGGCAGAGCAGATTAAACTAAAAGACCCGTTGGCAGTAACACTCGGGGCAATGTCAGAGGATGAGGTTTTTGTTTTCAAATACCCTGATGCAGTAAAGCTTGCAGGACACTCATGCCCTGCTGTTGCAGGCGCATACATGATTACACTCAAGGCATTAAAGGCGCTCTATGGAAATGAAACACCTGTTCGTGGAGAGATAAAGGTTGCTGTTTTAGGCGGGCCGCTTGATATGGCTTACGGCCCAATATCGCAGGTAATTAGTTTTATTACAGGCGCTGCTCCAATCACTGGATTTGGAGGACTCGGAGGAAAATTTGTTAGAAGAAATAAACTTGTCTTTGATGAAGAGCATGGTGAATTCAATGCCTTTATCTTCCAGAGGACTGATAATAATAAAACAATAAAGGTTGCATATAACCCCGGTGTTATTCCAGCAGATGAAAGGATGTCTGACTTGATGCCGCTTGTTGTAACTGGAACTGCTTCAAAAGAAGAACACAAGGCCTTTATTGATATGTGGCAGGGAAAGGTAAAGAAGGTTCTGCTTGAGGCAGACAAGTTTGAAGGGGTATTTGAGGTAACAGAAGTAAAGGACTACAAATTTTAGAATAGGTCTTATATGTTATATAAGACCTATTCATGAATTATTCCAGCCCCCTCTCCTTCTCTATCTCCTCTAATTCTTCCTGCTTCCTTTTGCATTCTATGCAGAGACGGGCGAATGGTATCACCTTTAACCTCTTCTCGTCTATCTCATTGCCGCACTCTTCACAGGTTCCATATGTCCCTGCATCAAGCTTTCTGAATGCATCGGCAATGCTTTTATATTCTTTGTATTTCATCTCAAGGAGCTTGTAATCGATCCCTTCGCCAAGACTAAGGACAGAAATATCTCCATCATCAAGGGCTGAATCAAATTTCTGAAGCAATGCGGTGCTCATATGAGAACCGATATGTTCTTCTATCTCTTTAACTATAGCATCTCTTTTCTCATGCAGTACCCGTCTCATTTCCTCTTTTTTCTTCTTGTCGCCTTTTGACATGTTCATTTCCTCCTAACAAACAGAATATTTGCCGAGCGCCAGATCATTACAGAAATCCCCTATTTTATCAAGCTCAAAATTAATAATTTCGTCAACCATCTTTGATATATCGGAAAAAGAGGCGCCCTTTTCTAATATAAACTGCGCTGATATTATCTTTGGCTGGTCAATCGGCTGACCAATCTGGCTGCACATCCAGACATAGACCTCTTTTATGCCCTTTGTCTTTTGATAAATATCATTTGCAATCTTATGCGTAAGGATATTATAAATCTTCCCAACATGGCTTACAGGATTCTTGCCTGCTGCGGCCTCTGTTCCCATTGGCCTGTTCAAAGAGATAACGCCATTAACCCTGTTCCCCCTTCCAACCTGGCCAGAATCAGCATCCTCTGCTGATGTGCCGAGCACAGAAAGATACATGCCGCCTATTCCCCTGCCCTTTTTATCAAGCGTATTCAGATATATGTTTACTTTTTTAATTTCAGAGGTCTTGCCTTTAACAAACTCCTCTATTACGCTGTGAATCTCCTTCTTTTTCTTAAAATATGCTGATTCTCTATCAATAAATCTATCAATCATAGGCATTGCAATTGTAAGGTGAAGCCTCTGCTTCTCTCTTATACCCATTATCTTAACATCCTCGCCTGTCTCCGGAAACCCGTTTTTGAACTCTTTTGAATTCAGATATCTCTCTGTATCAAGAACAATCCTCTCTGTCTCAGTAAATGGCGCATAGCCAACAGCAGCAGAGGTATCATTTGCGCCAAGAACTGACTCTCCCCTTTTAAATATATCTGACAGCTCAGCAGAGCCCTCTTTGATTTCCACCTGATAATTTATATGCTTATCAGGCTCAACAAAACGAAGATTCTTTCTGAACCAATCCTTTGCAGTATTTATTGCAATATCTGCAACTGGTATCACCTCTCCGTCAATTTTGTAAGCAGCCCTGTCGCCGAATATCATCTTCATCGGCTCTATCAGGATCCCTCCGCTAAATTTTCTTTCAACAGCGCCGGCAGCGAGCATACCTTTGTCAATATTATGATGAAGCACTGCCCCGAATTTCTCCTTATAAATTTTACTCAAGGCAACAGATATCTCATCCATTATTGCATCGCATATATAATCTGGATGGCCTGTTCCCTTTCTCTCTACAATCTCAACCCGATTCTCTGAAACAGGACGGCCTTTAAGTTTCTCTATTATAATCTTTCTCATATCAAATCCTGCAATTTAAAAGGTTTAGCTATTATATTTGCTTACAACGGTAAATTCAAGGCTTTTTTATATTTATATATTTTTCACTTATTCTATATACGAAATCTATATAATAAACATATAAGAAATAACTTGACAAATATAAAATTTGTGGTATACTGATGCTAAATTTATATAAAAGAGGTAGGGGAATGAAAAAGCAAGTAAATGGTAAAAAGGTAATAAATGCCTGTATTTCTGAAGATGAGTACAACTTTTTAAAAAAGGTATGCGAAAGACATTCAATGACTGTAACCATGTATCTTAGAAACTTAATAAGAACTGAGATGAAGAAATCAGGAGACCTTACGCATAAATTTTAATAATTTTATCATTGACAACTACTACTCTTTGTAGTATTATTGGGTAAATTTCACGGAAACTAAAAAAGGTTGTTGAAGCAATGCTCTCCAATCTTAAAGTCAGGAGGTGATAACAATGAGCAGACGTGCTGTTGCAATAAATTTTGACGAAGAATTAGAAAACAAAAACACAATCAGCGCTGATGAAGAATCAGAGGATGAAACTATTGCTATTCCTCAGGAAGATGAAGAAGTCCGTCCTTTAGGAGAAGAATTGGCAGCTATTGAAGAGGCTGAAGAAAAGGAAGAGGTTGTTATCCCTGAAAACCTCGTGTGGACATATCTGCGCACAATGGGCAGAACACCGCTCCTAACACCTGAAAAAGAGCTTGCATTATTAAAAGAAGTTGCTGCAGCAAGAAAGATTATGAAAAGATTTTCTAAGAAAAAGGGAAGATTAACTCTAAAGGAAAAGAGAACGCTTTATAATGCAAAAAAGGCTTATGCAAAGGCAAAGTCAGATATAGTCACAGCGAATCTAAGGCTTGTTGTAAGTATCGCAAGAAGATATCAAAATAGGGGACTGCATTTACTTGATTTGATTCAGGAAGGCAATATCGGAGCAATGCGTGCTGTAGATAAATTTGACCATACTAAGGGATTCAAGTTCAGCACATACGCAACATGGTGGATAAGGCAGGGAATTACAAGGGCTATATTTGAGCAGGCAAGGACTATACGGCTTCCGGTTCATATAACAGAACTGATAAATAAGATTGGAAACTTTACAAAGGATTTCACGCAGAAAAAAGGGAGAAAACCAACGCCAGAGGAGATTGCAGAGGTAATTGGCATCTCTATAGATAAGGTTAATAAGATACTAAAGGCGATTCCAGAGCCTGTTTCACTTGAACGGCCGATTGCACAGGAAGAAAAGAGCGAAAAGACCTTAAAGGAATTTTTGCAGGACACTGAAAAATTAACGCCTCATGACGAGATGGAAAAGAAGGATCTGTCAGAGCTTGTAAATAAGGTGCTGTCTACCCTTACTCCAAGAGAGGAAAAGATATTAAAGATGCGTTTTGGCATCGGCGGAGACGAACACACACTTGAAGAAACAGGCAATGACCTGAAGCTTACAAGGGAGAGAATCAGGCAGATAGAGATAAAGGCATTAAGAAAATTAAGGCACTTAAAGAGAAGCGAGGTGCTCAGAAACTACGCATAAAGAACTGTAATATCTTTTCAGCAGCAGCCTCAGGCGCTTCTTTATCTGATTCTACTATAATCTCAGGATTTAACGGTTCTTCATATAGCTCCTGCAAACCGGGAACTGTTGCTGCTTCGCCTTTCTTAGCCTTTTTGTAAATCCCTTTTGGGTCGCGCTGTATGCAAACAGCAAGGGGGCATTTCACAAATACTTCAATAAAATTTGTGATTGCCCCCCTTGCATTATCACGATATAAGCGCTTATTTGCAGTTGCATCAAAGATAACATTAACGCCGTTCCTCACCAGAAGCTCG
>ERZ1292623.3493-Hain-H51-01um-R1-3493-length-13381-cov-6_pt1 | contig 13381 bp, 20 predicted proteins | sample MGYA00564398_ERZ1292623 | MGnify/ENA primary metagenome ERZ1292623 (study PRJEB36523, sample SAMEA6512633) | groundwater metagenome | collected 2019-01-07 | study: AquaDiva: Metagenomics assemblies of 32 groundwater samples
GTGATTGCATTTTGTTTTTAGTTATTAGATACCTCGCCCTTTAGGGCGGGGTTATCCATTTTTACTTTATCTCTATTTTAATTAGAAAATAACCATATAAAAACCTTCACAATCTGTCAAGAACCACCCACTAAAGTAGGTGGCGTGTTTGGTTCTTGAGCACACTCAAGATTTGTGCTTGCTTCATCAAGAATCTATGATTCTTGAGTGCTATCAAGATTTGAAAAATCTTGAAGTCTCACGAACTAAAGTGGGGAGTTTACGCAAGCAACAAATCTTGATGTATTAAATCAACTACCAAACTCAAAATGGACAAGAGTACACATCCTTCAATAAGTTCCATTAATGGGGCAAATTCATTATGTCAAGATTGCTGATGCAGAAAACCATGCACTTTAGTGCATGGATGAATGCAATCTTGAACATCTAAAAAACTAACAAACCACACACTTTAGTGTGTGGTAAAATTCAAAGTTTTTTTGATAGTCAAGGAGTTTAATACTCTTCTGTTTTGTCATTGACTACATCAAGATTTGCTCACAATGGCAAATCTTGTGTGTTCAAGAACAAAGTTCTTGACATTAAGGGAAAGACATACTATTTTGGTTAATTATTTATGTCTTTCACTATACCTTATACATAATTATATGATTTACTCTTTTAAATCTCTTCAATGAAATATTAAGATATAGGGTTTACTTTACACAATCTTTCTCATTCAAATAATATTATCTGTCCAAAGATCAATTATTTTATATTCGACCTTTTTTCTTTTAAGAATTTCTTTAAGTTTTTGAGAATTTTCTAATGGAATAATGACAACTCCCTTTCCAATTCTTTTCCCGTTTAATTCATCTATAATTCCCACATACTTTTTTTTACCAAGTTTAAATCCAAACAACTTTCGATATATAGAAACTCTTTTACTTTCAGGAGATATATTTTCAAAAGAAAATAAAGCATATCCTTTATTTTCATCAATATCAGAACTAAACCTTCCGTATAAGGTTATCCCATTGGTAATAACTGCTCTCTTTAGCTCTTTCCACTCTTCACTATCAATTCTTCCAACAATTAAAGAAATTTCATTATCGAGCCCTTTAAACTTCCATTTCTTGTAATTCTCTGTTTTATAAAAATCTTCAAGGCTTTTTTTTATTTTATTTTCAAATTTATCTGAGGCGTCTATGAATAAATCAATATCAGAGTTCTCATCAAATTCATCTTTAACAACACTTCCATAAACAATTATTTTATCTATCTCTTTAACTTTTGAAACTAAAAAAGAAGAAAATTCCATAGCATATCCAATTAACTCATTTCTTTTCAGCATTTTTTAGCTCCTTGTTTATTAACTTTCTTAATTCTTGAAAATTACCAATTGCTCTTTCTATTCTCTCTTTCCCTTTTCTTGAGCCATAACATAATGCATTTCTTTCTTCTTCAATTTTTTTCAATATTTCAAGAATTTTCTTTTTAGAAGGGAAATTTTCAGGAAGTTTCTTCTCACTTAAACTTTTACTTCTGAAAATTCTGTGGTCTAATTGATCTCCACTTCCCTGAATTAGATTAAGCTTATGTAAGAATATTGAAAATAACTCAACACTTCCTTGTGAAATATTATATCCAATATTTCTTTGGTTTTCTTCAATTCCCTCATCTATGATTCTTTTTATATTTTTTAAATGCTCTTCATAGGCTTTTTCATGCTCTTCTATTTTCATTTTTTACTTTCTTTCTTTAAAATGGAAATTAGCGGACTTTTCGTTTGCTCTATTCTCATCTTGTTACGTTTGTAACCTTTTATTATTACATCTGTAACATAAGATATTTAAATCTTTCTATATTACACTTGTAACCTTTTATTATTACATCTGTAACATATAATTAGTTTCTATTTTAACCATAAAGTGATAAGAAACCTATTTAACTTGATAGTTTATTTTTTATCCATGTACAAAGAAGGCAACTACTTCCCGGCATAACTTAAATGCTGGGAGGTTAAATGGGAAGACCACACAAAAAAGGTTTATCTAAATTGCCAAAGAAGTACAAATGCATGTATTGTGGAAAGTTGTACAGAATGGACTATGCATTAGAAAACCATGAAAAAGTCTGTTCTTGGAAATTTATAAAATTCTAATCTTCCTTCTCTACTTACCGTTTTCTTCTTCATTCTTCAAATTCTTAACGGCTTCAACAATCTTCTCTCTTGCATCACACTTAATGCCTTCAATTTTTCCATTTTTATCATTAAATATATCAAGAGCTGTTTCAGGATTTAATGCAGAAACAATTATTTTCCCTTTTCCAGATTCATAAACAATAACATTGCAAGGCAAAACAAGCCCTATTTCTTTTTCTTGTCTTAACAAGTCATAAGCAAATTTAGGATTGCAAATTCCAAGAATAACGTATTTGTCTTTATAATCAATATTCATCTTTTTCTTTAGTACATCAGAAACATTAATCTCTGTTAAAACTCCGAAACCTTGTTTTAAAAATTCAGATTTAACTCTTTCTAAAACTTTCTTAAATTCTCCAGATAATTCTGTTCTTATAGCATAACTATTCTCATTCATAATATAAGATAAAAATAAGGGTATAAAAACCTATTTAAGAAGAAACATTTTCATTATCTAAATCGCTATCTTCTAAAGATATAGATAATTCCTTTAATTAAAGAACACTTTTTTGGAATTATCTATCACGGGAATTCTGAACAAATATGTGCTACAATCATCAGAATTCACGATAATTCTGACTCTGAATCAGAAGTTATTAAGAAAGCCCACCAAGGCCCATTGAAATTAATAGCTTCACCTGTTTCTGGATTAATTTGAGCTTCATATCTCGCCCTTATTTTAAAGATTCCTAAGAATTTTCCGTGTCTGTCTCCTTCTGCATGATAAACAACTTTTGGTATGTTTCTCTCTCTTATCTCTCTTATTTCAATTGAAACATTTCTCGCTTTTAATTGCTCTCTTGCGATTTCAGATGCTCTATCAGGAAGAACTTTCAATTCTGTTTCATTTCCATCACTTCTCTTTATTTTAATTCTTGATAAATTACCTTCAATTTCTTCCCTAATTTGGAGTTTAGATTCAATTTCTATTTCATTTCCAGTTTTAGTAACGACCCTGATTTTTCTTATAATAATCCCATTTTCTTCTTTAACTTCAATCTTAACTCTTTTTCTCACCACATCCCCAGATTCATCAATAAATCTTATTTCTTCCTCAAATCTGCCTTCAATTTTCCCATCTTTGACTTTTTCCTCAAATCTTGTTCTAACGTCATTTCTTTTACCGCTTGAGTTTTTAATTGGCTCAACAAATTCATCTTTTACAACTTCTTTGATTTTCAAATCACTTGAATTAGTTCTTGCATAATCATTATCAGCCAAAACAAATCCAATAGCAAATATACCTATAAATAACAAACTAAAAAATAATAATATCATTAATTTCTTCATAAAGCAAAAAGGAAAAAGAGGTATATAAATCTTCACAAAACCATGCTCAATAAAAACAATCCTAAAGCAACAATCATTGTTATTGTATAAACACTTTTATTCCAAGCAAAAACTTTTGCTCCGTCAAAAGGCATAACAGGAATCATGTTGAATGCAGCTAATAAAGCATTAATTGTAAATCCAAAATTCACAATAACAGAAATAATTCCAGAGCTATAAAACAATCCAATTATTAAAAATAGAATTGCCAGAACAATATTTGTTAAAGGTCCTACAACACTAATTTTTCCATTTTTATTTCTATTTAATCCAGCTCCATGAATAAAAACAGCTCCAGGAGCAGCCAAAATAAATCCAAAAAATGAAAGCCCTACAGCAAGCCACAACATTCCATAAAATGCCTTGAATTCCGCATTTAATTTATAAGAAACAGCCACATATTTATGAGCCATTTCATGCAATAAAAAACCAATCCCGGCTGTAAAGAAAGCAACTAAAAAGACACTAAAAAACCCGATTTTGTTTCTAAGCAATCCTGTCAATCCTCCTGAAAGCAAGATAGCAAAAGCCAAGGAAATCATAATCCCAGCATAAATCAAATCTTTTCTTTCTTTATTTGTGAATTTCATTACCAATGAACAAGTTCTCCTTTTTCTAAAAGTTTTCTTCTTTCCGCGACTTCTAATTCGTCTTCACAAAGAGCAGTTCTGCTTTGTTCAATATAAAATGTATCTAATTCAGCTCTCCACATTATAGCAGTATAATCTCCAACTTCTGCCCCAACCCTCAATGATTGCGGAGGTCTGTAGTTCTTTATCTTTTTTGATACTCTTGTTCTAATCATCAAAGCTCCCTGACCTTTAGAAAAACAAAACTAAAAAATAAAAAATAAAATTAAGCTTTTTTTAATTCAGATTCTATAATTTGCTGGAACGCGCTAAATGGCTGAGCTCCGGATAATGGTTGCCCATTTATCACAAAGTATGGTGTTCCTTGCCCGCCAGCAGCAGTTGCATCTTTCAAGTCCTTTTGCACTTCAGCTCTCATTTCTCCTTTGTCAAGACAGCTGTCAATGTTAAATCCTTGAGTTTTAGCCCAAGATTTCAAGTTATCTAAAGTTAAACTTGCTTGATTTGCAAAGATAGTGTCATGATATTCGTAATAAGCTTCATCAGAGTCAGCAGCTTTTCTCACACATTCAGCAGCTTCAGAAGCTGGTTGCGCCATGGGATGTATAGATGTCAATGGAAAGTCTCTGAAAATTAGTTTGGCTTTTCCTGTATCAATATATTCTGATTTAATTAAAGGAAGGGTTTGTTGCCAAAATCTTCCACAGAACGGACACTGATAATCAGAAAATTCTATAATTGTAACAGGAGCCTTAGCATCTCCTAAAACAGCATCATCATCAGCACTTGCAGTAACTTTACTTGGTTGTGAAGGTGCATTATTTCCTGTCGGTGCTACAATATTTCCTGTTGCTCCACTTTTATCTCCAGTAAACATAACAAAAGCGCCTATCACAACAATAGCAAGCAAAACAACTGTAGAATACTTCCAAAGAGAATTCTTGCTTATAGAAATTGTAAGTTCTTTTTCACTTTCCGTAGTATTTTCTTCTTTCATTTTTGTCTCCCCCTTTCACGTTTTTTAACATTAATTGCCATATTTAAATCTTTATCTTTTTAATTTAATCTTACATTCTTCACAATTAATTAAATCTTTTGATGCCTTATAAATAGCATATCCTAATAATGCAATTGCTAAGAAACTTAATTCAAGTCCTTTATAAGGGAGAAATGTTGTAACAATTCCTCCCAACCCAAGCAAAGAAACCAATCCAATTCCGCAAGCCGCACATCCCGGGATTAAAGCTCCTAAAACAATTCCAAATGTTCCAAAAAATCCTAATCCTCTATTCCCTTTAATTTTTAAATTAACTTTGTAAAAAATTAAACTAACTAAAATTCCTAAAAAAATACTGATTACAACTAAACTAAGAAAACTATGCCCTTCAACACTTTTCCAGAATCCAAAAAAAATCTTAACAAAAAAACTCGTTCCATCAAAGAAACCAAAAGAAGAATATAAGTTTATAACATTTCTAAAATTTGTTATCAAAACGTTAAGCAAATAAAACAAAAAAGCAACAGAAAGTGTGATGAAAAAATATTTTTTTTCACTAAAAACAATTTTAAAAATTCTCCATATATCTTTCATAATTAATTTTCTCTAATTATCCTTATAATCCTTTCGTTAACTCGGTTTTACTTTATCTTAAATTTCAAAAGGCTAGAAAGGATAAGCCATAAAAAAATTAAAACATAAAAAGCAAAAATAAAAAGATTATGAAAAATCAATATTCCAAGCAAAGAATCTTTTACAATATAATTACTTCCGCTATCTATCTCAAAATTAATAAAATAGCTAATCAATAAAAAAAATCCTAGGATAATTCCCAAATAAAATCTAAGAGGATTTTTAACTTTCATATCTACAAAAACACAAGAAACTTTAAATACCCTTTTATCCAAATATCCTAATAAAAAAGAGTTGACATGGTAAAGAAATGTATTTATTGTAAGTTTGAAATATCACAAGATAGTGTAATGGATGTCTGTGAAAGTTGCGGGCATAAAGTTTGGGGGGAGAAAATGTTTGCAGCAATTGTTTCAAACATGGAAAATGCTCGTGAAGTAGGAGATTTATTTCAAGGCAGTGTTTCATATCCAGCAGGAAATCAAAAGGAAAATTCAAAAAATCTTCTACGAAGCCAATCTTCACCTATAAAACAAACGCAGGAAGAAATTCAAAATTCAAGCTCTTCTTTATTCGATGAAGTCATGCAGTCAAGTTCAGTTATTAAAGATTCTCAGGAATCTTTTCCTTCTGATTCAGAAATAATCAATTTGTAGAAATCGCATATCGTTCTTTAAATCTTCTATTTGTTAAAACAGAATGGTACTGAAAATACTTCAACTCTGTTGAAGTTCCCAAGAGGTTCATCATCTTTAGGATTCTTGTTTTCTCAACCCGATATCTCATAAGAGATGATGGTCAAAGATTATCACAGTAATCTTTAAACCTGATACTTCGTAAGAAGTGATGGTCAAAGATTTGCTAAGCAAATCTTTAAACTTGAAGCTCTGTAAAGAGCGATGGTCAAAGATTTGCGAAGCAAATCTTTAAAAACATACTTTGAGAGTAAAATCCATGTTAAAACACAAACCATTAAGGGAAAAGGGAAAGTTCTCTTTTACAAGGTTTTTCCAGAAATTTGTCCCTGGAGAAAATGTAGCGGTAGTCAGAGAATTAAGCCAAAAATTCGGTTATTCAAAGAGATTGCAAGGCAGAACAGGAAAAGTACTCTCAAAACAAGGCTCTGCTTACCATGTTGAAATATTTGACTTGAATAAGAAGAAAAGATACTTCATTAAGCCAATACATTTAAAGAAAATAGGAGGAGAATCAAAATGAAAGTTTTAGATAAGACACCTTTAACACTTTCCCAAGTAAGAGAACATGTAAAAGATAACGAGGAAAAGAAAGAACTTTTAATGTATTTAAAAAAATTCTCAAAAATAGACCTTAAAAAAACAGAATCTCTCTCAAAAGCCCTTTCCGAATTAAATAATCCAAAAATAAGATATTCAGACATAGTAAAAGTTGCAGACTTTCTCCCAAGTAATCAGGAAGAAGTGAACAAAATTTTTACAGATGTTTCTCTTTCTGAAGAAGAAATAAATAAAATATTAGACATAGTTAAAAATTATGGAGCTTAAAAATGACAGAAAAAGAAGAATATGCAATAATCTTAGATTTCTTACCTTATGGTTATCCAATAGAGAGAAAAATGTCTCCAATAGCTCACGCTATTGGCATTAAGACTTTGTCTTTGTTAGAATTAATTCCAAGACGTGGAGTAACTTTAACGCAAAAAGAAAAGGTTTATATAGGCCCTGACAAGAGAGATAAGATATACTACATTGCAGGTAGACTTAGAAGAGATAAACTAACAGAGACCGCAAAGATCCAACTGCAGGAGTTTGTAAGTGAACTGGTTGGGGAGCAAGAATCTCGTTTTGTCGAGTTCTTTAACAAAGCTCCAGCAATTAATACTCGCTTACATCAATTAGAACTTCTGCCAGGTTTTGGAAAAAAGCACACCAAAGAAATCCTTGATGAAAGATCAAAAAGTCCTTTCAAGTCCTTTGAGGATATAAGGGAAAGAGTCAAATCTATCCCAGATCCAAAAACAGCGATTGAAAAAAGGATTCTAGAGGAAGTCTTGGAAAGACAGCGTTTTAATCTCTTCACGAGATAAAAATGGCAGAACAAAAACAAAAACAAGAACAAAAGAAAGCTCCAAAAGAACAAATAAAAGAAAATATGGATGTATTAGTAAGAATTTTTGGATATGATATTCTAGGAAACAAAAATATTTACGTTGGATTAACAAAAATAAAGGGTATTTCTTGGACACTTTCAAGTTTTATCTGTCACAAGTTAAACCTTGATAAATCAAAAAAAGTTTCTGAACTTTCAAAACAAGAAATACAAGAAATAGAATCTTTTCTGGAAAAAATAGACCTCCCGGATTTCTTAAAAAACAGGCGCTCTGATTTGGAAACAGGGATTTCAAGTCATCTTTATTCAAATGATTTAGATATGAAAAAAGAATTTGACATTAAGCGTATGAAAAAGATAAAATCATACAAAGGTATAAGGCACTCACTCAAACTTCCTGTAAGAGGGCAAAAAACAAGATCCCACTTTAGGAAAAGGGAAAAAGTAGTCGGTGTTAAGAGGAGCAGGAAATAAAATGATAAGAAAGAAAAAACTATTCAGCAGACCAAAGAAATCCTATGAGTCTGGTCGTATACAAAGTGAGAATGAGACAAGGCAAAAATACGGATTAAAAAATAAGAAAGAAATATGGAAAACTTCTGCAAAAGTAAAATATTTCAGAAAAAGGGCAATGGCTCTTGCAAAATCTTCTTTGGAAGAACAAGAAGTTCTTATAAAAAAACTGCAAAATCTCGGATTAAAAATAACAAGTTTAGCAGATATATTAGATCTAAATACAGAGGATTTATTAGAAAGGCGTCTTGTTCTAATTCTTTATAAAAAAGGTTTGTCAAACTCTCCAAGACACGCAAGGCAGTTAATTGTTCATAAAAAAGTTTTAATAAACGGAAAAGCAACAAGCTCCCCTAGTTACTTAGTTTCTGTTTCAGAAGAAAATCATATTTCTATAAAAGAAAAACACAAAGCTCCAAAACAAAAACCCGCAGAAGAATCTCTGGCAAATGCTCTTGAAATTGAGAAGGAAGTAGAAAATGCCTAAAAAAATGGAAGAAAAAGAAAATACAGAAAAAAGTGAATTGCCTGTTGAATCTCTAATAGAAGAAATAGAACAAAAAGAAGATAAGAAAATCACAAAACTAAAAGAAGAAAAAGTAGGGATAGCTCATATTTATAGTTCTTCAAATAATACAATAGTTCATATAACAGATCTTGCCGGAAATACTTTTTCAAGAGTTTCAGGCGGAATGGTTACAAAACATTCAAGGTTAAAATCAAATCCAACAATAGCAATGTTTGTGGCGAAAAAATCAGCAGAAAGAGCCAAAGACTTAGGAATTAATGCTCTTTATGTCAGATTAAAAGGAAAAACTTCTGTTGGAAATACAGGCCCAGGAGCACATGCAGCTGTAAAAGCATTAGGAAAAGAAGGTTTTAGAATAATAAACATTCTCGATGCAACTCGCTATCCAAGAGGCGGCCCAAAGAAAAAAGGAGGAAAACGTGGAAGGCGTGTTTAGTTAAATTTAAAACCCTTTTTCACATAATAATAAAATGTCAGTCATTTTAAATACACCAGAAAAATTAATTTTAAGACTTAACATAAGCGAATCATTAGCAAATGCTATAAGGCGTTCTGTTAATGAAGTTCCTGTCTTAGCAATAGATGAAGTGGAAATTTTCAAAAATGATTCAGCTCTTTATGACGAAGTTTTAGCACACAGATTAGGGCTTTTACCTATAAAAACAGAAAAATCAATGTCTGATAAAACAAAAATTAATTTCAAATTATCAAAAAAAGGTCCATGTACTGTATATTCTTCAGACTTATCAGGCCCTGCAGAAATCGTTTTCCCAAAGATGCCTCTCACAATTCTTAGTGATGGGGCAAAATTAGAATTAACAGCCACTACTGTTCTCGGAACAGGATTAGAGCATGCAAAATTCATTCCAGGTCTTTGCTATTATCGTAATTTATATGAAGTAAGCTCATCTGAAAAAATAGACAATTTAATACAGAAATCAAAATCAGAATTAAAACCTGAGAAGTCAGGAACAAAATGGATTTGCGATTTGTCAGACCAATTAGTATCTGAAATCAGAAGTATAGATGAATCAGCAGTTTCAGATACTCAAGAATTTTTATTTTTTGTTGAATCATATGGAAATATGCCTGCAAAAGATATTCTTCAAGAAGCAATAAAAGCCCTTGATAAAAATCTTGATGTTTTTGAAAAAGCTTTGAAGTAACTACTATTCGCCTTTTCTATTATAAGATTTAGATATACTTATTGAAACTTTCCAAACAATCCATAAAAATGTCAATTGTAAAAGTAGAAGACCCATTATGATAAGTAAACCATCTAAAAGTTGTTTTCATATAACAATTAAAGTTATGGCACCAAGAATATAACCAATAGCTTGAAATCAATTGTCTATCTGACTTTCTAATGTCGAAGTATTTGACAAACCACGCACTTCAGTGCGTGGAACACTTCGAGCACAAGAGAATTGTTTACAATTACAATTCTCTGTGCAGAGAAATCCATAAAAGATTTCTCTTGCATCCAAAAGTCCCAAACAAACCTCGGCTTTTAAGCCGAGGTAAACTCAAAGACTTTTTGATGTCCTAATTATTTCTTTTTTATAATTTATCTCTTCTTCAAAAACCTATTTAAAACCCCACTTCTTGTAATACAAATGCAAACAAGCCACATCATTGGAATTTTAATAGTCACAATCCTGATTGTAATAACTGCGATATCCTTCATTTTTCTTCAAAAAGCAGAGTTAAGCCCATCAAATTCTCAATTAGTCGAATGCAATACTCTATCATATGAAAATGAAAATGCAATAAATCTTGTTTTATTTTCTGACAAAAAAACTTCTGAAAACTACGAAAACCAATTCTTTCAGATATCTCCTTTAAAAGAAAATCGGGATAAATTCAACTTTTATTATATTTCTGAATATCTTCCAGAATGCAAACTTTACAAAGACATAGCTGTTTTTTGTTATTCAAAAGAGCTGCTAAAAAAAGCATCTTCTTGTCCGAATGATTTCATAATAGTGCCAAATTCAGATTATTCACAATTAACAAGGTCTTCTTCTTACATGAATGTTTTATCTATAAACACAAAACATCAGCCCTCTGTTTTGCATCATGAGTTTGGTCATGCATTTGCAAATCTTGCAGAAGAATATACCCCTGCAAAAATACCAAAAGGCTCTGAAAATTGTGTTCTCTCATGTGAAGATTTCAACAATTTAAATGAGGGCTGCTTCCAATCATGTTCTCAATCCAATTATTACAGGTCAGTTGATTCAGGAATAATGAAGACATTAAGCTCAGATACATATGGGAATTTCAATTCTCTCTTAATTTCGGAAAAGATAAGTTCTATAACGGGAAGCTTAAACTATCCAGCAATAACAACCAAGGCAATTTCTAAAGAAGACGAATGCAAAAATAATTTTTATGTTTTACTAACTCTCTCCCCTGATTTTGAAGTTACAAAAAAAGAAATAATCTCCGGCTGTATAACAGGAACAGGTTCTGGAAATTTAGAATATTCAATAATTTCTTCTAATACAGAAAACAAAATTTCTCAGGATTTTGATTTGACTATATTTACAGATGCTCAGCTTGAATCAGAATTTGAATTGACAGGAGAAGTTTACGAAGATGATTCAGAATTTTATCTTCCTGTTCCAATAATTGAAAACTCACAAACTCTTAAAATAAAGGATAAAACAACAGCTCAAGAATTATATTCAATAGAATTAAATGGTTTGGATTCAAGACCGTGCAGAAAATAAAATGAACAAAAAAGCACTTTCAGGGATTGTAGTAACTTTGTTAATAATCTTATTAGCAATTGTTTCAATATCTATACTTTCAATAAATGTTAATAAATTTATTAAATCATCAGTAAATCTGTCTCCAAGAATATCTTGCTTGGAAATGCAATCTTCTAATGCAATAAAAATAGAAAGCTCATGTTTAAATTCCGAAACAAATGAAATTGAATTAACTTTAAAGCGTTCTGTTTCAGACTTTGAAATATCCAGATTAGATTTCACACTTTCTTCAAACACTGAAAGTTCATCATGGTGCTGCGGTTCTCCTGATTGTCCATATTGCTCTGTATTAAAAGACGGAGAATCAAAGAAATATTTATTTTTCTTAGATGAAGAAGAATCTCCAAATTCAGCGATAGTCTCTATAGACGCCTGTGAATTAGACAAGAAGATAATTTCTCAATGTTGAATAATTCTATAAAAATGCGGGGAGTAGGATTCGAACCTACGAAGGCACTAAGCACACAGGATCTCTTATGATCCTGAACTTAAATTGTTCTAGTGAACAACAGACATCTTAAGTCCTGCCCGTTTGACCACTCCGGAATCCCCGCTTGAATTTTGAAAAGAAAGTTAGGTTTTAAACCTTACTCTGTAGAGTTATTCTCTTGAATTGTTTCATTAATAATGGTATCATTTTCAGAAGAATTTATTGTATCATTAGGACTATTATTTATCTCTGCAATTGTTCCCCCTGTAATTTGAGTATCGTTATATTTTATATTTATTTCAAAATCTCCCGGAGACAAGTCAAGCCCTTTGTCTGAAGTCAATCGAAAATAAGCAAAGCTTGCAAAAATAATTAATACTAAAATTATTATAATAATTAAAGTTCCAATTAGTCCTTTTTTATTCATGCTTTTGATAAAAATCTTAGGTTAATAAATCTTATCAAAATTTTTTAAGATGATTTTTTCTGTCAGAAGTTTTAAATAGGAGTTCGTTTTAATCGGAATAGCACATGGAAAAAAAAGAGGGTTTAGAAAAGTTAAAAGCGGAATTAAAATTACGCGGCTTTAGCCTGCTTACTGTAAGAAATTATAGTTTCTTTGTTGATAAATTTCTTAATTTTTCAGCAAAGGAAAATCTTTCTGATTTAACAGAAGATAATGCAAAATCTTATCTTTCTAATTTGATAGACACGAAAAGTAAAAATACCATAATGCTCGCAGCAGCATCTATAAAATTCTTTTTTAAAGAAATTCTCGGAAAAGAATTTGAAAATGTGAAAGTTCCAAAAAAAGAAAAAACACTTCCTGAAGTTCTTACAAAAGATGAAGTAAGAAATCTTATAGAAAATGCAGATAATAATAAATCAAGATTAATTATTTCAATGCTATATTCTTCAGGACTGAGAGTTTCTGAATTAGTAAATTTAAAAATTCAAGACTTAAATTTTGATGAAAATATTGGATGGGTAAGAAAAGGAAAAGGAAACAAAGACAGAATTTTCACTCTCTCTAAAAATTTAGGCAATGAATTAAAAGAATTCATAAAAGAAAGAAACCACATAACTTATCTCTTCTCAAAAGACAAACCTTTAACAACGAGAAATATCCAAAAAATAATCAAAGGAACAAAAGAAAGAGCCAATATAAACAGGAAAGTAACTCCACATACATTAAGGCATTCATTCGCAACTCATCTTCTTGAATCAGGAACAGATATAAGATTAATTCAGGCAATTTTAGGGCATGCAAATCTCAATACAACACAGCTTTATACTCATATTTCTTCAGA
>ERZ1292623.2583-Hain-H51-01um-R1-2583-length-16045-cov-15_pt1 | contig 13376 bp, 12 predicted proteins | sample MGYA00564398_ERZ1292623 | MGnify/ENA primary metagenome ERZ1292623 (study PRJEB36523, sample SAMEA6512633) | groundwater metagenome | collected 2019-01-07 | study: AquaDiva: Metagenomics assemblies of 32 groundwater samples
GCGCCACCTCCTACGACTGGTGCGGAAGATGAAGATGAGTATCCGCCGCCATAATACCCACCGGGATATCCCCAGGAGACCGTGCCCCCAAAGGAATACCGCGACGGCCCTTCACATTTGCTACAGACTTCAACTTCCCTGTATCCAGCAATCGCTTCCTTTGCAACGGGGGCTGGTTTACCGATGTTCCCGCAATCGGCAGAACCAACAATGGTTTGCGTATTTCTGTCCTTGAAACACTGCTCGCCAGCCTTGAATTCCCTTTCAATTTCACCGAGGTGGCGCTTGCCCTTGGTAACGACCGAGGAAAGAAGATACTTCTCTTTCTTCGGGCAATCTACCACCTCAAGACTTTCGAGGTAAGCCGGCAGAGATTTCTCGTCAAGGCCAACATTGTGATACTTGTTGATGGCCCCAACAAATTCTCCCGCTGTGGCGTTCACCTTTTTTTTGTCGCCAAGAGCTTTTGCCAGCTCCTCGCCGGTACTGAACTTGCTTTTGGCCATCGGCAGTCCGCTTTCCGTTTTCTTTAAAATAGCGGGCGGGGTGCCGGCGACTTTTATTTTCTCCGTGCGGCAGCACTTGTAAGTGCCATCGCCGAGAGGAACACGAAATTCATAATCGTAGGGCCCCGTCCGCCAAGCAATACAGCCGGACAAAACAAACGACATGGCTACCAAAATGGCAAGCCAGATGTTTTTGCGCAACATAGTTTACTCCTTCCCCGATGCTGGGATGTAAATGTAAAAGTTGTGGAGAACTCTTCTTTTTTGAACTATATCACTCATTTTTAATTTGTCAAGTGTTGTGAGACGCTCCCAAAAAAGCTACCATTAACCAAAATGGCTATCTTTGACGAACAAAAACAAAAAGAAAGGCTGGAAGAATTCCATAAAAAAGAGGAGGAGGACCTGGTCTCAATACTTTCGGAGCGTTACGGCCTCCCCTACCTTGACCTTTCCGGCATTGCCATAAATGGCGACGCCCTAAAACTTGTTCCGGAAAACATTGCCAGAGAAGTCGGCTTGGCACCCTTCCAGGTCACCGGTAAAAAATTAAAGGTGGCCATACTTTCTCCGAAAAATGAAAAAGTAAAAGCGATCGTTGACGATATGACCAGGAAAGGATACTTGGTAACCCTTTATATGTCATCCAGAGGAAGTCTTGAGAAAGCCTGGAAGGTTTATAAAGAAGTTTCTTTCGCCACCAAGACGGAGGCCGGGGTTTTTGACGTATCAAGCGACGAAATTAATTCACTACTTTCGGAAGTTACCGGCATGGACGATTTGAACAAGCTCATAAATGAGATTACTGCCGGCACCCAGAGGCATAAAATATCCAGAATGCTGGAAATAATCTTGGCCGGCTCTATCGCCCTATCCGCCTCCGATATTCACATTGAGCCGGAAGAAAAAAGAACCCGCTTGAGATTCCGCTTAGACGGCGTTTTGCAGGACCTTTCTTTTTTAAACGAAGAAACTTATAAATTTTTACTCTCCCGCATAAAGCTCCTTTCCGGACTCAAGCTAAACGTCAAAGATGTTTCCCAGGACGGCCGTTTCAGTATAAAAATAAGCGCCGGAAAATTGGCCAAAGAAGGCGGCGAGGTTGTGGAGGTGGAAATCCGAACATCCATTATCCCGGGGAATTATGGAGAATCAATCGTCCTTAGGGTTTTAAATCCGGAAACTATTTCCGTATCGTTTGAAAATTTGGGGATTGAAGAGAAGCTTCTTAAAATTCTTGAAAAAGAAATCAAAAGACCGGAAGGCCTGATTCTGACCACCGGCCCGACTGGCTCGGGTAAAACCACCACCCTCTACGCTTTTCTCAGAAAAATTTACGACCCTGGTTCAAAAATCATAACGATTGAAGACCCGATTGAATACCACCTGGGGGGCATCACCCAAACACAGGTCAGCCGCGACAAGGGTTACACATTTTTGGAGGGACTGCGCTCGGCTATGCGCCAAGACCCGGACATTATCATGGTCGGCGAAATAAGAGACGAGGAAACCGCTTCCACCGCCATCCAGGCGGCTCTGACGGGGCACTTGGTGTTTTCAACGCTTCACACCAACTCGGCGGCCGGCGTCATCCCGAGGCTTATAGACTTGAAAGTTAACCCGAAAATTATAAGCTCGGCGCTCAAGGTATCGCTCGCCCAACGATTGGTCAGGAAACTCTGCGATTCATGCAAGGTCGCGGACGCTTTAACTGAAAATGAGCGGGGGCTCATCGGCAAGGTGCTGGGAGGCGCGCGCGCCGATGTTAAAGAAAAATATGGTAACTTGGAAAACGCCAAAATTTGGCGGGTTGGCGGGGAAACGGCCGAAGGCGGTTTGGGGTGTAGTAAGTGCCATTACACCGGCTACCGAGGGCGCGTCGGGGTTTTTGAGGGGATTTTAACCGATGAGAATATTGAAAAAGTGTCAATCATTAATCCGAGCGAGCGAGAGGTCAAGAAAGCGGCGTTGGGACAAGGTATACTTAGCTTGAAGGAAGACGGGATAGTTAAGGTTCTCTCGGGCGTCACAACCCTTGAGGAAGTTGACAGGGTGGTTGACCTGGACGCGGAATAAATTCCGTTAGAGATGTCGCGGTTTGTTTTTAAGATATTTGTGATATAAAAATATGAAGCGGTCAAAAATTTATAAGCATAGATTTGCTACGCCCCTCCGTAGTTTTGGGTTGTTGAAATTTCTTTTTACCAAAACTACGGAGGGGCTATCTCTAACGGGATAAATTTAGATTAAGTAAAACCGGCACATAAACCTCTGAGCAATTCTTTTAATATGGGTACTAAAAGTTAGATTTTCTTCTGGGGATAATTTCAGTAGGTTTCCATAAAGGAACAACCAAAACGTCCCTGAAAAAAACCAGGTGGAGCCGAAGCTCCAATTACTTAGAGGTTTATGCGCCGGTTAACGGCTTGAACAAAAACTAAATCAATTTAAGAAGGTTCAAAATTCTTTAGACTTTAAACTTAGCATAAAAATATTATCATGTCAAGTGCCCCAAAAGAGTCCCCAAAAATCGACGAGGTGGAAAAAATAATCAAGGAAGAAAGCTTTCTTGACCAAACCCTGCGCCCTTCCCGCTTTGAAGAGTATATCGGACAGGAAAACATCAAGAAAAACCTTGGGATTCTATTGTCCGCGGCCAAAGAAAGGTCGCACCCGCCGGAACACCTCTTGTTCTACGGTCCTCCGGGGCTGGGTAAAACAACTCTAGCCCATCTTATCGCCAAAGAAATCGGCAGTTCTCTAAGGTCTACTTCCGGGCCGGCAATTGAACGGATCGGGGACCTGGCTTCGCTTTTAACCAATCTTTCTCCGGGCGATGTGTTTTTCATAGACGAGGTGCATCGATTGAATAAAACTGTGGAAGAAATTCTTTACCCGGCAATGGAGTCCGGGTCTTTGGATATAATTATCGGCAAGGGCCCGTCGGCCAGAACCATACAGCTTGAACTGCCGCCGTTTACCATGATTGCCGCGACCACCCGGATTTCACTTCTCTCTTCGCCGCTACGCTCTCGTTTCTCCGGCGGCACTTTTCGGTTGGAGTTTTACGACGACAAAGAGATTGGGAAGATTATTTCTCGCTCGGCAAAAATTTTGGACGTGAAGATAGATGAGGAGGCGGCGGAGGAAATCGCCAAACGAAGCCGCTACACCCCGCGAACCGCGAACTTCCTCCTAAAAAGGTGCCGTGACTTCGCCCAGCTTAAAAAAAGCCGTCTCACCAAAGAGATGGCCCGGGAAGCGCTTCTCCTTTTGGGGGTTGACGAGATTGGTCTTAACCCGACCGACAGAAAGATATTGGAAGTTGTAATAAATAAGTTTGCCGGGGGTCCTGTTGGTTTAAAAACCATCGCCGCGGCAATCTCCGAAGAAGAGGGTACCATTGAGGAAGTTAACGAGCCGTATCTTATGCAATTAGGGCTCATTGATAGAACCCAACGCGGAAGAATCGCCACCAACGCCGCTTACAAGCACCTGGGGCTTGAGTTGCCAAAGGATCGCCAGGAAAAATTATTATAAAAAGTTTTTAGTTATAAGTTTTATGACATGTCCGGGCATAATAAGTGGTCAAAAATAAAAGACAAAAAGGCGATTACGGACGTCAAGAAAAGCCGGGTGTTCGGAAAAATCGCCAAATTAATTGCCTCCGAATCAAGGCGCGCTAAGGGCGACACTTCTTCCCCGTCGCTCCGCGCGGCTATTGCCAAGGCTAAGGAGTTAAATATGCCCTCCGACAACATTGACCGCGCTGTCAAAAAAGGCCTTGGCGAGGAGGCCGCCCTAATGGAAGAGGTTGTCTACGAGGCTTACGGTCCGGGTGGTGCGGCTATTGTAATTTTAGGTTTAACCGACAGCAAGAATCGTTCTTCCGCCGAAATAAAACATTTGCTGTCAGAACACAACACCACCCTCTCCACTTCCGGCAGCGCCATGTGGGCTTTTGAAAAAACTGAAGGGAGTCTCAAGCCAAAAACAGTCATTACTATTTCGGAAAATGACAGTAAAAAATTATCTCTGCTTATGGAAGAATTGGAAAACCATGACGACGTGCAAGAAGTTTTTGTTAATGCTGTTTAAATATTTGTCATATGAGAATTATCGCCATTGACCCAGGATTTGAGAGGGTGGGTATCGCCGTTATGGAAAAACTTTCCGGCAAAGAAAGTTTGCTTTATTCCGACTGCTTCAAAACACCCGCGTCTTCTACGTTCCCAGACAGATTGTTAATGATAGGAAAGGAAGTTGAAAAATTAATCCGTAAGTGGAACCCTGGAGCTCTGGCCATAGAAACTCTATTCTTCAACAGCAACCAAAAAACCGCCCTTAGGGTCTCCGAGGCCAGGGGGGTTGTCGTTTATGCCGCCGCCAAAAATACTTTAAAAATATTTGAATTTACGCCGCTACAAGTAAAGATTGCCGTAACCGGTTACGGGCGGGCGGAAAAAAAGCAAGTTAGCCAAATGGTTAAAAAACTCATAAAAGTAGGCGAGAACGTAACATCTGATGATGAAATTGACGCCATTGCCATAGGTCTTGCCTGTTTGGCGGGGGTCAGGTAGGGGTTATCCCCCACACCTTTCGTGGCATTATGCTAAAGTGGTTTTGGTGCTTTACATGAAAGGCATTGGCGAACCAGGCATCTGGCGGTGTTTCTGCTCGTAGCCCAGCATGTTAAAAATCAATGCTACGAAAGGTGTGGGAGTTATCCACAGGTTAAGGTCTTGCTTCCTTTTTTGTATTTTGATAAAAATATTTTAAATATTAGGTTGTTTTTCTTAAAAGCAAAATAAAAAACATGGGTAACTTAGACAACGTGCCGAGGGACGGCGGCGAGGAAAAAGAAATAAATCTTGGTGATGATTTTTTCATGGACGACGGGGTCTTGGGTGACCACCATGAAGACACTCTCGCTGATGATGGCGGCAGTGAAACCGAAGAAGACAGCGAGATGTAGTCTAAAAATCCCCCTGCTCTGCGGGGGGTTTTAGTTAGGAGGTTTAAACTATTTTGTTTTTATCTTTGTCTTTATCTTAAGAAATCTTTTTTTACCGATTCGGAGCGACAGGTCTTTTTTTATTTCCATTTCCCCAGAAATAATCTCGTTGGTTTCTGTGTCTAATAGCGCGCCGGCGGCGTAGAGTCGGCTTAATTCCGTTTTTGAACTAACTAAGCCGGACATCATTATGGCCGCGGTTGTGCTTGTCCCACCTTTAACGAACAATTCTGGCGCGTTAGCCGGCATTTTGCCTTTCTCAAAAACCACGGCAAATTCCTCTTTTGCTTTTTGGGCTTCTTTCTCGCCGTGATATATGGAAACGATTCTGGAGGCCAATTTTATTTTAGCGTCTTTGGGGTTCATTTCTCCCGTGTTCATCTTTTCCTCAATCTTTTTTATTTCTTCTTCCGGCAGGTCGGTGCAAAGAAGAAAGTATTTGCCGATAAGCTCGTCTTTAATGGACATAACTTTTCCGAACATCTCTTCCGGCGCGTCGGTGATGCCTATGTAATTACCCAGGCTTTTGCTCATTTTTTCTTTTCCGTCCGTTCCCTCAATAATCGGGGTGGTCAAAACATCCTGCGGCTTGTGTCCCAATCGTTCCATAAGCGTCCGTCCCATAAGCAGGTTGAAGGTCTGGTCCGTTCCCCCGCACTCAAGGTCGGCGCGTATAATGACCGAATCATAGGCCTGCATAACCGGATAAAGCAGTTCGTGCGCCCCAATTGATTTTTGCTCTTTCAGGCGGTTTGCAAAATCATTTCGTTCCAATATTTGATTAACGCTCACTAGGCCCAGAAGTTCTATTATTTTCGCCCCATTCACTTTTTTTAGCCACGAGCTGTTGTAGCGCACTTCCGTTTTTTTGATGTTAATTATCTTGCTCGCTTGGCGCAAATAATCCTTCATGTTTGCCCTTACCTCTTTAGGGGAAAGGCGCGGACGTGTTTTTGATTTCCCGGACGGGTCGCCGATAGTCGCCGTAAAATCACCTATAATCAAAACAATGGTGTGGCCGAGGGTTTGGAGTTCTTTTAACTTGCGTAACACCACCGCATGCCCCAAGTGAAGCCCTGGACTTGTCGGGTCTATGCCGAATTTAATTCTCAAAACTTTACCGGAGAGAAGACTGTTTTCCAGATGTTCTTTCACAAAAATTTCCTCGACCCCCCTTTGGAGAATTTCTTTTATTTTTTCTTTATTTGTTATCGTTTTGGCGCGGGTAAAAAATTTCATCCCATTAGAAATAGCTCCTCCGTAGTTTTGGTAAAAAGAAATTTCAACAACCCAAAACTACGGAGGGGCGTAGTTAATCTATGCTTATAAATTTTTAATTGTTTCATGTTTTTATATCACAAATATTGCAAGGACAAACTGCGACATTTCTAACGGGACTCGTGATTGGCGATTATAGATGTAATTTATCACAGTTAAACCCTTTTGTCTTTTGTGATATATTTAGACAATTATCGGGATGAGCACTCCAAAGAAAAAGAAGTATCCGGCGCTAAAAAGCTTGTTTTTCCTGGGGCTCGGGCTCTTTATGCTCGCCTCCGGTGTTCTTATTGTTTGGGGCAGTTCTTTGGAAATACCTTCTTTTGACTCCTTTGAAGAAAGGAGGGTGGCCGAATCAACCAAAATATACGACCGCACCGGGAAAATTGCCCTATATGATATCCACGAGAACGTAAAGAGAAAAATCGTGCCGTACGGGGACATATCGCGATTCGCCAAAAACGCCACAGTCGCCATTGAAGACGCGGAATTTTATGAACACCGCGGCATCAAGCCGACTTCAATTTTAAGGGCTGTACTGGTAAATATTGCGGGATTAAAGTTCTCCCAGGGCGGGTCAACCATTACCCAGCAGGTTGTTAAAAACTCGCTTCTTACTTCGGAGAAAAAAATTTCAAGAAAACTGAAGGAGTGGGTTTTGGCAATAAAGCTTGAGCGAGTTTTAAGCAAGGACGATATTTTAGGAATTTACCTGAATGAGGCGCCTTACGGCGGCAACATTTACGGCATTGAGGAGGCCTCTCTTTCTTTTTTCGGTAAAAGCGCTCGTGATTTAAACCTGGCCGAGGCGGCATATCTTGTCGCCCTGCCGCAGGCACCAACCTATTATTCCCCTTATGGCAACAATCGCAAGCAGCTGGAGGGAAGAAAAAACTTGGTTCTTCAGAGAATGTTTGACCTTGGGTTCATAAGCCAAGGCGAATTTGACAGCGCTTCAAAAGAACAGGTTTCGTTTTTGTCGCAACCGGAGACCGGAATTCATGCTCCGCATTTTGTTATTTTTGTCAGGTCTTATCTTGAAGAAAAATACGGTAAAGAAGCGATTGAATCGGAGGGGTTACGGGTTATTACAACCTTAGATTACGAAATGCAGAAAAAAGCCGAAGAAATTGTCAAAAAATACGCCCTGGAAAATAAAGAAAAATTCAACGCCGAAAACGCCAGCCTTGTGGCCATAGACCCTAAAACTGGACAGATTCTCGTCATGGTCGGTTCGCGCGACTATTTTGATAAAGAAATAGACGGAAATTTTAATATCGCCTTAACCCACCGCCAGCCGGGGTCGGCATTCAAGCCGTTCGTTTACGCCACTGCTTTTGAAAAAGGATATACCCCGGAGACAACCGTCTTCGACCTCCAAACAGAATTCCAAACCACTTGCGACCCGGATGGAAACCCTTTGCCGGGAGAGAAAAAAGAAAATTGTTATCAGCCGGAAAATTACGACCGTGTTTTTCGCGGCCCAATAAGCTTGCGAAACGCTCTGGCTCAATCTATAAACATTCCGTCTATTAAAACTCTTTATCTTGCCGGAATTGCCGATTCGTTAAAAACCGCCAGAGATTTGGGCATTACCAGCTTAACCGACCCGAACAGATATGGACTAACGCTTGTCCTGGGCGGCGGCGAGGTGTCTTTGCTTGAGATGACAAGCGCTTACGGTGTTTTCGCAAACGACGGCATGAGAAATCGTTATGAGAAAATTCTGCGAATTGAGGATAAAAACGGCAATGTTTTGGAAGAATGGAAACAAAATACGGGAAGGGCTATGCCAGAAAATATCGCGCGCCAAATAAACGACGTTCTCTCCGACAATGAGGCGAGAACCCCGGCCTTCGGCGAAAGGTCGTATCTTTATTTTGACGGCAAAACTGTCGCCGCCAAAACCGGTACGACAAACGACTACCGCGATGCCTGGATAATCGGCTACACGCCCTCTATCGCCGTCGGTGCCTGGGCCGGCAATAATGACAATTCTCCAATGGAAAAGAGGGTGGCCGGCTTTATTGTGGCCCCGATGTGGAACGCTTTTGTGGCAGAGATACTTAAAGATTCGCCTGATGAAAAATTCGTGAAGCCGGAGGGAATCGACCAAAATATAAAGCCGGCTTTGCGAGGGTTTTGGCAGGGCGGAGAAAATTATTTCGTTGATAAAATATCCGGGAAATTGGCGACAGAATATACCCCGGTTGAGACGCGGGAGGAACGGGTTATTGCCGACATACACTCTATTTTATACTGGGTTGATAAACAAAACCCACTCGGACCAAAACCGGAGAGCCCGGGGAAAGACCCGCAGTTCATCCTTTGGGAAACACCGGTAAAAAAATGGGCGCTTAGCCAGGGGTTGTTGGGCGACAACAGCACCAGTGTCCCGAAAGAATACGACAATGTGCATAAGCCGGAATTATCCCCAAAAATTAAAATAGAGAACCCTAAAAATGGATTTGTTTTTGAACAAAACGATAAAGTTAGCATAAGCGTATCTAGCCAGGGAAATTTTCCTTTGGTAAAGGTGGAATTTTATGTGGATAACCAGTTTGTGGGAGCGTCTTCGCGCCCCCCGTTTGGTTTCTCCTTTATCCCCGGGGAGTTGTCGCTTGAGAGCGGAGAATTCGGTTTGCGTGTTGTTGGGTATGACTCTGTTTTAAACCGGGGCGAGGATGCCTTGTCTTTATCTATTAAATAATAGTTACCGAATTTTTTAAAATTATCTGATGTCGCTAATTGGCGAATTTCCCCCTGATCTATTGTTTATTTCATTTAAGATATCTGTTTTGTTTCTAAAAATAACGCTTTTTACGGCCGGGCTTGCGTCTATATGAATAGTGTTATTGATTAGCTTTATCTTTTCCTTACTTATGTTTATTTTTACTTTATCTAAGACAACAAGTGAGGCTGTGTTTTTAATGTGGTCGTCCGGCGGGGTAATGCTTTTGAATTTTTTAAGAAGACCTTCTATGTTAAACATTTATTTTATCTGTTAAGCGGCATTACAAGGTAGGTAAAGGAGTTGTCGCCGATTCCGTTTATGACCATCGGTTTATCCTTGCCATTTAAACTAAAGGAGACACTGTCTTTGTTTATGGACTGAAAACAATCCGTGATGTATTTATGATTAAAACTGATCTCAACATCGTCTCCGGATAAAGACGCGTCAACCCCTATCTCGCTTTCCCCAATATCCGGGTTTTTGGATAAAATGTTAAAAACTTTTTTGGCCGGGTCTATTGCAAGGTTTATTTGATTAAACTTATCGGAAAAAATATTGCTTATTTTGAGTGAGTTTATAACATCCTGTTTTAAGGCAACCGCCTCTGTTTTGAATGTTTTTGGGACTATTTGTTTATAGTCTGGGAATATGCCATCTATGATTCTGGATGTTAGGTATATGCCGTCAGAAATTATAGCTATTTGGTTTTTATTGAAAATTATTTTTGCGTCTTCTGTGGCGCCATCAAAGATTTTAATTATTTCTAGGGAATTTCTTAGCGGCAAAATTACTCCTTGAAAATCTTTATTGTTTTTTATATTTATTTTTTTCTCCGCTAACCTAAAAGAGTCTGTTGCGACAAAAATTAAGTATTGGTCGTCTGGATAAATATAAACACTTGATATTTCCGGTTTTATATCAGAGAGGGAGGCACTGTATGCTACCGACTTTATCCCTTCTGTAAATTTACTTAGTGGTATTGAAAAATTTGAGCTGTCTGTGATTAGTGGGATTGTTGGAAAATCTTCATAATTGTGACATTTTATTAAAATGGAAGAGTTGTCTCCTTTTATTATTAAATTTCCGTCCTTGCTCTCAAGTTTTATGTTTTTATCCGGGATGTTGTTTAAAAAATTACCAATAACACTGCCCGGTACGGCAACCGCGCCGTTTTTTTCTATTTTTGCCGGTATTTCAAATTCTATACCTAAATCAAGATTTGTCGCCCTTAATTTAATAGATTTTCCTTCGGCTATTATTAAAATTGACCCTAAAACAGGCAGGGTTAAGTTTTTACCAGTAACTCTATCTGTTTTTAAAACAGCATCTCTTAATTTATCTTTAATACATTCTAATTTCATTAATTTATTATTATAACTGTTTATATGTGTATATCTAGTTTATGTGTTTATATGAAAGACTATTTTAAAAACAAAACATGTTTATAATTTTCATAAATATCAACACTAATTATAAACCAAATAATTACCTTAATTTTATAAACATTTTATACACAACTAAATTATTAATTATCAACACTAAACCAACATTGACCGTATCTGCTCCAACTCCTGGTTTAATAAATTATCAACCTTTAAATCCCTCTTAATTTTTTCACAAGAATGTATTACGGTTGAGTGATCTCGCCCCCCAAGTTTTTGCCCTATTGATGGATACGAGACATTAAAGTCTTCCCTTAATAAATACATTAATATTTGTCTGGGCTTAACAACCTCCTTTCTCCTTGTTTTTTCATACAAAGAAGATTCGTTGATATCATAAAAAACAGAAACAGCCTTGGTTATATCTTTGATTGACGGGATTTTCTTGGGCTTACTGGTGTTTTTTATAAGGGCCTTAACTTCCTCAAGATTTAAATTTCTATTTTTAAGCTCGGTTTGGCAAATAACCGCGTTTAAAGTACCCTCCAGTTCTCTTATGTTGCCGGACACCACCGAAGCTAAATATTCAACAACCTCATCTGGTATTATAAAATTCCTGCTTTTTATTTTTGACTTGAGAATAGCAAGCCTAGATTCGTATTCCGGCTGGGAAATGTCAACGATCATTCCGGCGCCGAACCTTGATTTTAAGCGGTCCTCAAGTCCGGGGATGTAGGTCGGGTGCCTGTCGGATGAGAAAATAATTTGTTTGTTGTTTTCATATAAAGCGTTGAAAAGATGAAACAGCTCCTCTTGAGTTTTTTCTTTGTTTGAAAAAAACTGGATGTCATCCATTATTAAAATGTCATATTTTCTATATTTTTCCTTGAAACTATTTACCTTATTGTTTTGGATAGAGTTTATATAATCTATAGAAAACTTTTCGGAGGTTGTGTAATTTATCTTTTTTTCACCCCCCTGTTTTTTAATACTGTTCCCGATAGACTGGATTAAGTGCGTTTTTCCAAGCCCGGTTCCGCCGTAGATAAAGAACGGATTATACAAAACACCCAAATTTTTTATAACCGCCTGAGCGGCAGCATGAGCCAACTCATTGAACGGCCCTATGATAAAAGAATCAAAAGTGTATTTAGGGTTTAAATTGTCTTCCTTGTTTATATAAAGGTCAGTAAGCGGCAATTCGTTGTTTGTAGACGCTTTGTAATACGGCGCCTCTCCGGTGGCGGTCGGCTCTTTGTCCTTGTCTCTTATAACCACATACTCAATCGTTCTTACGCTTTCAGACAGGTTACGCAGAGATTTGAGGATAAGTTTGTGGAATTTATTAAAAAGCCACTCCTTAACAAACTCATTTGGGACGCTTAGATAAACAACTCCGTCATCAACGCGAGAAACTCTCGTGTTTTTAAACCAAGTGCTCCAGTTTGCTTTGGAAACCGAAATTTCTATCTCCGTCGAAGCCCTTTCCCAAAGTTGTTTATTGTCCATTAATTCCAAGATTAAATTTTTAAATTATTAGTCAGCCGTGCGCGCAAAGTGTTTTAACAGTATAGTACTAATTTCAAAAGATAAAACTTGTCAATCATTGATAATTATGTTGGCAAGCTGTTGATAAATTGTTGATTGCCGACAAGGTGTTGTCGTAAAACATTGCTACCGCAACAACCAACTGGCCTCCCGTCTTGTTTTTCTTTTTTTTAGTGGTATATTATTTAAATGTCAGTAACTTATCATCCCAAGAAAAGAAAAAGAAAAAGAACTCACGGTTTTTTGGTAAGACAAAGGTTAAAAACCGGGAAAAGAGTCATTAAAAGAAGAAGGTCAAAGGGGAGGAAAAAACTCTCCGTCTAACTCCATGGGCGCTTAGCCGCCCGACCCCATGCTCTCTCGCAAATTTAAGATAGAGCGTAAAGATTTTCCAAAAGACCTGAGAGTGGGCAGGGGTTTTTATTCACCCCACCTCTCGCTTTTTGTATTTAAATCTCCAGGAGACAAACCAAGCCGGTTCTCTTTTGTTGTTTCAGCAAAGATTTCAAAAAAAGCCACCACAAGAAATCTCTTAAGAAGAAGGGGGTATGATGTTGTTAAGGGACTCCCCCTCGTCGGGCCGGCCTCCCTGTGCGTTTTTTATTTTAAGAAAGGCTCTGACAAGATTTCTTTCTCCGAAACAAAAAAAGAAATAATTTCTCTGCTTGAAAAATCTAAAATTTTACCACAGTGAAAACGGTCATCATTAAGATAATAAAATTTTATCAATTGGTTTTTTCTCCGGACAAAAGCGTTTTTCGGAAGAAAAGAATGCCGACCTGTGCTTTCTATCCCACCTGTTCGGACTACGCTATAGAAGCCGTTTCAAAACACGGAGTTTTTAAGGGGCTCAAGCTCTTTTTCAAAAGAATTTTACGCTGTCACCCCTGGCAGAAAAACCATTTTGACCCCGT
>ERZ1292623.3496-Hain-H51-01um-R1-3496-length-13376-cov-5_pt1 | contig 13376 bp, 11 predicted proteins | sample MGYA00564398_ERZ1292623 | MGnify/ENA primary metagenome ERZ1292623 (study PRJEB36523, sample SAMEA6512633) | groundwater metagenome | collected 2019-01-07 | study: AquaDiva: Metagenomics assemblies of 32 groundwater samples
GATAATAATAATCTTCATAATTGGTTTTTAATCAAAACATATCATGATAAAAAATGGCTTTATAAGGGAAAAGATGCTGTTCCATGGTGTTGGAGATGTGGCACGGCTAGTTCAAAACATGATATTACAACAGAGGGCTACAAAGAAGTAACACATTCTGCATTATTTATGAGATTTCCTATTAAAGAAAAGAAAAATGAATATTTTTTAATTTTTACAACAACTCCTTGGACTGTCCCTGCAAATGTTGCAATTGCGGTAAATAAAGATATTATGTATGTTAAGGCAGAACAAGATGGAAAATATTATTGGCTTGCTGAAAAGAGATTAAATGAACTTAAAGGCGAATACAAAATTATTGAAAGGAAAAAAGGAAATTTATTGGAGGGAATAAAATATGATATGCCTTACAAAAACTTTTCAGAGCAAAAAAAATCTCCTCATAAAGTAGTTTTATGGGAATTAGCTTCCGAAGAAGAAGGAACAGGAATTGTACATATTGCTCCTGGATGTGGAGCAGAAGATTATGAACTCGGAAAAGAATTAAAATTAAATTCAATTTCTCCTCTGGATGAAGCAGGAATTTATTCTAAAGATTTTGAAGAATTTAGTGGAAAAAAATATTCAGAAGTAAATAAAGAAGTTTTAGGAGATTTAGAAAAGAGAGGATTTGCTTACAAAATAGTTCCTTACAAACATAGGTATCCTCATTGCTGGAGATGCGGTGAAGAGTTAGTTTTCAGATTAGTTGATGAATGGTATATAAAATGCGAAGAGATAAGGAAAAAATTAATTGAAGAAAATAAAAAAGTTAGATGGTTCCCTGAATATGGAAAAGTTAGACAGGAAGAATGGTTTAAAAATATGGGAGATTGGCTTATTTCAAGAAAAAGATATTGGGGATTACCTCTTCCTATATGGGAATGCAAATGTGGAGAAATTTTTGTTGCTGGAAGTTTAAAAGAATTAAAAGAAAAGGCTATAGATAAAAAGAAAGTTGATAACCTCAAAGAAGTTCATCGTCCTTGGATAGATGACATAAAAATAAAATGTTCAAAATGCGGAAAAGAAGTAGAAAGAATAAAAGATGTTGGGGATGCTTGGCTTGATGCAGGAATTGTTCCGTTTTCAACTTTAAAATATTTAACAGATAGAAAATATTGGAAAGAGTGGTTCCCTGCAGATTTAATTTCTGAAAGCATGCCCGGACAATCGAGAGGATGGTTTAATGCATTGATGTGGGCAAGTGTTGCAATAACCGGAAAAGTTCCATTCAAATCTCTTTTTGGATATGAAACATTAAAAGATGAAAAAGGGGAAGAGATGCATAAAAGTAAAGGTAATGCTATTTGGTTTGATGACGCCGTTGAAAAAATTGGAGCAGACCCAATGAGATTACTTTATTGTTTACAAGACCCGTCACAAGAATTAAGATTTGGTTACAATGTTATTAAAGAGCCAACAAATAACTTAACTATTTTTTATAATTTAAACAGACTTATAGAAAAATCAAAGAATTCTACTAAACTTAAAATAGAAGATAAATGGATATTAAGCAAACTTAATTCATTAATATCAAAAATGACAGAAGAAATGGATAATTTGCATTTCTACCTTGCTACTAGAGTATTACAAGATTTCTGGGTAAATGATTTAAGCAGAGGATATATTCAAATGATAAGAGACAGGTTAAATGAAAATGATGAAGGAGCTAAATTTACGCTTCAAAAAGTATATCTAACTATTCTTAAGTTGGCTTCTCCGATGATTCCATTTTTAACAGAAAAAATATGGCAGAATTTTAAAGAGAAAGGAATTGTAAAAGAAGAATCTGTCCATCTCTCCTCATGGCCGAAGGCAGATAAAAAGAAGATTGATAAAAAAATGGAGGATGAATTTAAGTTTGCTTTTGAAGTAATTGAAAAGGGACTTAGTCAAAGAGACAAAGCACAAATTGGATTAAAGTGGCCTCTCTCAAAAGCGACAGTTTTTCTTGATAAAGCAAAAGCAGTAATTTATTCAAAAGAAAAAAAATTATCAAAAGAACTTGAAGAAATTGTAAAAACGCAATTAAATATTAAAAAAATTGAAGTAGAATCTGGAAATGAATTTTCTGTTGAACTTGACACTAAGCAAACTCCAGAACTTGAAGCAGAGGGATATGCAAGAGAAATGTCAAGACAAGTACAATCTTTTAGAAAAGAGCTTGGATTAAATAAAAATGATGTTATTGAACTTGCAATATTCTGCGACGAAGAATTAAAGAAAATGCTTGAAAAATGGAAAAAATATCTTATGGAAAGAACAAATTCAAAAAAATTAGATATTTTTTCTTCAAATGTTACAACTGACAAGGAAAGATTTAAAAAGAATATTGAATTTAAGATTAAAGATAAAAGAGGGACGCTATCAATTATTAAGAAATAGCAGAAAATTGCTCCTCGTGAGTAATTCAAACGGTTTACTCTTTTATCATAACAATATTTAAAAAGAAAAATTAACAAAGATAAACAATGATAGTTAAAGATGAATTTTTAGGAAGATTAAGGAAAATTTTCGACTTAAATCTGTATGAAGTAAAGGTTTGGGCTGCTTTGCTTTCAAGAGGAACAAGCACTGCTGGAGAGTTGAGCAATATTTCTGATGTTCCAAGAAGCAGAACTTATGATATTTTAGAAAGCTTAGAGAAAAAGGGATTTATTTTAATGAAATTAGGAAAACCTATTAAATTCGTTGCATTAAATCCCGACGAGGTTATTGAAAGAGTAAAGAAAAATCTTGTAAAATATGCAAGAGAAAGAACAGAAAGACTCGAAAATTTAAAAGATGATGAAGTTTTGGGAGAATTAAACTCTTTATTCACAAAAGGAATAAAGTTTGTAGAACCTTCTGACTTGTCTGGAAGTTTGAGAGGAAGACAAAACTTATACAATCATTTAGATATGATGATGAGAGATGCAGAAAAATCAATTACAATTATTACCACAAAAGAGGGATTGAATAGAAAGTTTGAAGCAATAATGCCCACTCTTGAGAAATGCAAAAAAAGAGGGGTGAAAATAAGAATTGCAGCTCCTGTTGATGCAAGTAATGTGAAAGTTGCAAGAGAGTTCAAAAAAGTTGCAGAAGTGAGAGATTTAGACAAAATGAAAGCAAGATTTGTTATTATTGATGGGAATCAAGTTATGTTTATGCTTCTTGACGATGAAAAGTTCCATCCTAATTACGATGTTGGAATTTGGGTTAGCACAGAATTCTTTGCTCAAGCATTGGAACAAATGTTTGAATTAGCTTGGAAAGATATGAAACAAGTAAAGTAGTGGGTTCTTTGAGGAAGAAAGAACCTAACATGGTAGAAAAGGGGTTTTTCTTTTAAAAAAGAAAAGCTACCATGTAAAAGAAAATTAGAAAAAAGATAAAAGAATATAACATGGTAGAAAATGGAATTGAAAATGATTTTTTGCTTAAATAATAAAAGAACCTAACATGGTAGAAAACCTACTGGAATAGGAATGGGTTCTTTTAAAAATGAACTACACCTACGATTTCTTTACATCCATTTTCCCCTTGAATTTGTGCTCATGGCTGAATTCATTGAATGCAATTTGTTATCTAAGTAAATCCAATTATTACAATTAAGTATTTTTTTGTTAACTATTTTAGATTAAACTACTAAACTAATATATATTTTCCAATATAGATATTAAATCATAATAATTCTTTTTCCCTTATACAAAAAATAATTTTAAATAAAAAAATAAAAATAAAACTACTCTTTTTTCTTGCTTCATCAAAGCCAATGCTGCACTAAGCAATGTTGTTACAACAACTATCCATCCAGCTACCATTGTTACTACTGATGGCAACCATGGAACAGTTAATGAACCGCCAGTCATTGCGAAACCTACTGCTAATGACACGATAACACCAGTTACCCATGCAACAAAGCCCAGTAAATTTTTAACTTTCTTTCCCATTTTGTACCTCCTTTTTACGTGAATATTACAATATATATAATCAAACAAGGGTTTAAATATATTTTCCCTTACATTTCTTCCATTACTTCTATTCCTAAAAGATAAAGTGAATTTTTCATTGTTGTTCTGAAAGAATTTACTAAAAGCAATCTAAATGCTTCTGATTTATCTCCAATTACAGGGCAAGAATGATAAAATTCATTGAATGCTTGAGCAAGTTCAAAAGAATAATTAGCGATCAAACTTGGATTAAGATATTTTTGTGCTTTTTGAACTACTTCTGGAAAATTATAAATCTTTTTTATTAAATTTATTTCACTTGGAGCGAGATTTTCAATTTTAACTTTTGATTTATTGAATTTTTTTGTTTTTCTTATTATTGAAGAGGCTCTTGCATAACTATATTGAATATATGGACCAGAATCTCCTTCAAAATTTAATGCTTGTTCCCAAGAGAATTGAACGTCACTTGCTGGAGCAGATTTTAAAACTATATATTTTACTGCACCCACTCCGACTTTTTCTGCATCTCCTTTTGTTTTTCTCTTTTTAATTTCTTCTTTTGCTTTTGCTATTGTTTTTTCAAGAACATCTTCTAATAAAATTATATCTCCTTTTCTTGTAGCCATTATTTCATTTCCAAACTTTACTGTTCCAAAAGGAAGATGAACAAGCTTATTTGAAAAATCATAACCAAACAACTCAAGAATCTTGAATAATTGGGCAAAATGCTCCTTTTGGCGAAAGTCAGTTACGTAAATCATTTCATCAAATTTGTATTTCTTATTTCGTTCAACTGCTGCACCCAAATCATAAGTTATGTAAGAAGCGGTTTTATTTGAACGAAGAATAAATTTTTTTTGATTATTAATTTCAACATAAACTGCCCCATCTTTTTCTGTTTTAGCGATTCCGTTAGCAAGGGCGTTTGTGATTATCTTTTTTCCAATTTCGGAAAATTGGCTTTGTCCTACCGTTTCTGTGAAATCAATATTAAGCATTTCATAAACTTTGTCAAAACCTTTCCCAGATGCTTTTCTAATATCATTCCATATTTTTTCTGTTTTTTTATCTCCAAGCTCAAGAAGTTTCAATTTCTCTTTTGCTTTTTTTGTCCATTCATTATCCTGAAATTCTTCATCAATTCCTTCTGTGGCTTCTGATTTTTCTTTTGAACAGAATTTAACATATAATCTTAACAATTCCTGGATTGGCTCTTTCTGCAAAGCTAATTTGTCTAACCATAAATCATATGCAACAATTAATTTTCCTATATGAAGTCCAATGTCTCCCAAGTAATTTATTCCGATAGTATTATAACCCAAAAAATTGTGGATTCTCATTATTGAATCTCCAATGATTGTTGAACGAATATGCCCTATGTGCATTGGTTTTCCTACATTAGGAGCAGAAAAATCGATTACTATTTTTTTATTTTTTCCAATTCCGGACTTTCCAAAAGTTGCATTTATTTTTATTATCTCTTCTGCAAGAAGTTTTTTATTTACAAAAAAATTAAGATAGGGACCTTTATTTTCTACTTTTTCAATTTCTTTTGGAAGCTTTATTTTTCCGACGAAATGTTCTGCAATTTTATCTGGAGCTTTTTTTTCTGTTTTGGAAAGTGCAAAGCAAGGAAAAGAATAATCTCCAAAATCAGAAGACGGAGGAATTTCAATTAAAGATTCAATCTCATTATCCCTTAATCTAACTCCTTCTTTTTTTAAGATTTTTATGATTATATCCTTCATAAACTTTATAATCTATGTTTGTTTTTATATCTTATGAAGTATGACCTAATTATTATAGGTGCTGGACCAGCTGGGCTAACTGCTGGAATTTATGCTACACGAAGCGGAATGAAAACTGCAATTATTTCGAAAGATATAGGAGGAACAGCCAATACTATCTTAAAACTCGAAAATTGGCCAGGATATTCTGGAACAGGAACTGAATTGATGAAAAAATTTTATGAACAATTAAAAAAATATGACGTAGAAATAATTACAGAAGAAGTGGTTAATATTGAAAAAAAAGGTAAAGACTTTTTTATTAAAACATCAAAAAAAGAATTAAATTCTGCTTCATTAATTTTAGCTACAGGTTCTATAAGAAGAAATTTAAAAATCCCTGGAGAAGAAAGATTGAAGGGAAAAGGAGTTAGCTATTGTGCAACATGTGACAGCTTCTTCTTTAAGAATAGAGTAGTAGCGGTAATTGGAGGAAGCGATTGTGCAGTAGGTTCTGCCATTGCATTAGCAAATATCGCAAAAAAAGTTTATATTTTATATCGGGGAGAAAAATTAAGATGCGAGAACATAAATTTAGAAAAAGTAAAGAGTGATGACAAAATAGAAGCTGTTTATAATGTAGTTCCTAAAGAGATTAAAGGCAAAGACAAAGTTGAAAGCTTGGTATTTGAAAAAAAAGGAAAGAGCGAGGAAATAAAATTAGATGGAATTTTTATAGAAATTGGGTCTTCTCCCCTAACAGAATTTACTAAAGAATTGAAATTGAAATTAGATGAAAATAATTATATTATTGTAGATGAAGAAATGAATAGTTCTGTTGCGGGAATATTTGCTGCAGGAGATGTTACAAATTCTAAATTGAAACAGGTTCTTACAGCTTCAGCACAAGGAGCAATTGCTGCAAAAAATGTATTGAACTGGCTGAAAAAGTAAGTAACACAAATAGCAATACTTATTAACCCTTTTTTTCTGAATAAATAATGGTAGAAATAAAAAAAGACAATCTTGAGAAAGCTCTTGAAAAAAAGGATGCAAAAAAACAAGAAGTTCCTAAAGAAATGGAAATTGGATTTCATCAGGGAGCATTAAACACGCTTCTTAATGAAAGAAATGAATTAATAAAAATGATTCAACAAACAGAATCTGTAATGCAAGCACACATAAAAAGACTTGAAGAGCTTGGAGTAAAGATTAAAACAAATTCTGAACAACAATAATCTTTATCAATCTTTAATGATTAAATAATTAATGAATGAGTCATTAATTGAAAGAGGAAATTCTATTCCTAACTTGCCTTTAATTGCGCTGGATGACACATATTGTGAATTGGAATCTTCTTGCCCTAGAAAATATTGCGATAGGGGGATATTAAGAACTCTTGCAAAAGAAAAGTGTTTAATTTTAGAAAGAGCACGATATCATCAATTTGTATTAACTCCTTATGCTCACATAAAAACTAGTAAGATAACTCTTACAAAAAAATTTAAAGCCTCTGACGAGGATTGAACTCGTGACCCCCTGTTTACGAAACAGGTACTCTGCCAACTGAGCTACAGAGGCTAATGAAAAAAGAGAAATTCTAAAGGTTTTTATATAGTTTCTTTTTGATATTATCAGCCTTGAGCAGAAATGTAAAGGGAAATTCGAGCGGAAGAAACCGATAAGGTGTCGTCGCTATGCGGGTGTGCCAGAGTGGTCAAATGGGCAGGACTTAAGATCCTGTGGCTTAGTGCCTACGAAGGTTCGAACCCTTCCATCCGCATTTTTTAGAATAATTATTCCTCTTTAATTTCGAAAAGTTCAGAAATAGATCCGCCAGTTTGTGCTCGATAAATTGCTTCTGCAAAAATTGGACTTACATCAATTATTTCAACAGGGGGGAAGTCTTCTCTGTAATAAGTATTACTTGTCATCACTTTATCAAATGAGCAACATAATTCGTCTGACCCTTTTGTGAATAAACCATGAGTAGCGTAACAATAAACTTTTCTTGCTCCTTTATTTTTTAATAAAGAGACTGCATCACATAGTGTTCCCCCAGAGTCAATAAGGTCATCAAAGATTAGGCAATCTTTATTTTCAACATCTCCTACAAGATTTATGCTTTGCGTTTTTCCAGTGATGGGGTCACGTCTTTTATCTACTATTGCTATGGGGTACTCTGAACTGGCATTTTTTGCAAAATTTGCTGCTCTTTTTGCTCCACCAACATCAGGAGTTACTATTACTATTTTTTTTAATTCTCCAAAAGAAGAAGGATTGTTTTTAATATAACTTATCACTGTTGGATAACTTGGAAGATTGTCTAAGGGCATAGATTCTGGATAAAATCCTTGGATAGAAGCAGAATGCAAATCCATTGTGATTATTCTTTTTAATCCTGGAGAAATACTTGAAGCTAATGCCCTAGCAGATATCGGAACATGGGAACGGTCTTTCCAGTCTTTTCTGCTGTATAACATATTAGGAAGAACAAAACTGACTGTTCCAGCAGAAGAACTAAGAAGTAAATCTTTTAACTGTAATAATTCAACCCACCATTCTTGCGGAGCTTTATTTGAATCATGAATAAAATAAACGTCTTTTCCCCTTACATTCTGGGGGACTTCCATATCAATCTCTCCATTTTTAAAAAGTTTTATAGAAAGTTCTCTAAGAGGAACATTAACATGATATTGAGAATTTATGTACTCCTTTATTTTCTCTGCAAATTTCCATGAAGCCGATTTTGGATCAGCAAGTAAAACAACCCCATTCATAATGAAAATTGCAAAAATTTATTTAAATTGATTGCGGTATAGAAAGATATGAATAAAAGACAACAGATTATTTTATTAACCTTCTTGATTTTTTTATTATTTGTCATAAACTACAGAACAATAGATGGGAAAATTACAGAATTTCTAAAAGATTATGAGTACAAGGTAGTTGAAAGAATTATCGACGGAGACACAATTGTTGTTGAGAATAATACTCATATAAGATTACTGGGAATAAACACTCCAGAAAAAGGAGAAAAATATTATAATGAAGCTGGAAATTTTCTTAAAGAATTAATTTCAAATAAGACCATAAGAATTGAATATGGAAAAGAGAGATATGACAAATACAAAAGAACATTGGCTTATGTTATCTTTGACGGAAAAAACATTAATATCGAACAAATTAGGAATGGATTTGCAAATGCGTATATTTATGACAACGATGAATATACAAATGAATTAAGAAATGCTTGGAAAGAATGCATTGCTTCTGGGAAAAATTTATGTGAAAAATCAAATGACGAATGTGCTACTTGTGTTGAATTAAAAAGCATTGATGTTAAAAGTCAAAAAGTTGTCTTGCACAATAACTGCAATTTTAATTGTGAGTTAACAAATTGGGAAATAAAAGATGAAGGGAGAAAAAAATTTGTATTTCAAATTTTTATTCTAAAAGAAAATGCGGAAGTGAGCATAATCGTAGGAAATAAAACAGATACCGACGAGATATTGTATTGGAAAGACAAAGATTATGTTTGGACAGCAGGAGGAGATACTTTATTTTTAAGAGATAGGGAAGGAAAGTTGGTGTTGTGGAAAAGAGTTTGATTATCTTGCCCAAATGAAATAATCTTTAAAAAACAATCAGTTATAAAAAGAAAAGAAACTACCTATTTTTTGATGGTAGAAGGAGATTTTAAAATTAAAAAATTAATTAGAATCTTGCACTTTTTCATTCTTTTTGGAGCAATTAGTATTATTTTCTTAGTAGATTTTGGATTTTTTCAACAGAAAATAAATTTAATTAATATCCAAGAACTTCCTCCTTCTAATCTAGAAGGACAAGAAATTGAAAGTAAAGCTGAACAATTAGCTCAAACAGATTTCTCTTTATTAGAAATAGCTTCTAATGAACATAAAGTAAAATCTAAAATAATGCCTTCACTTATATCTTCTCTTTCAATAACAACAACTGGAGAAACAATACAAGAAACTAAAGAGATAATTCCCAATTTTAATAAAATTGAATTAAATATGGGGGAGGAAACAGAAATTCTTCCAAATTCAGAGGTTAATACTTCAAAAAGTTTAAATGATTCAATAAATACCGTGCAAAGCAAATCCTTGCAATCAAAAACTATTACTAATTCAAACATAATCCATTTCTCTTCTTTTCCTTCTGGTACTCTTTGCAATAATTATAATGAATATCTTAATTTTAGTCTTGATTTAGGAACAGTAAATTTAAATTTGGGCTTGAGTGCTTGGACTTCTTGTCAATTGGGATTATCTTCTAATAACAGATGGGATATTTCAATGGAATATAATTTAATGGAAGACGATGGATTACTTGGAGCAGAAGAAATTTCTTACGGAAGTGCATCTGCTACCACTTATGATTGTGCAACCCTTAATTTAGAAAATTTTCGAGGAAGTATAGTTAAAAGAAAATTTGATAACATCAATTTAAAATATGAATTCAATGATGAACTTCTTGAAGGAGATACTATTGAAATTTTTGCAACTATCTCAAGTCTAAACAATTATTTTAGTGAATACAAAACCTCTAATTTAAACATTGTTGGTGATTCTTGTGATTGTATTTCTGGCTCTTGCTGTGGTACAACTAGACCATTTAAATATAAACTTTCTGGAAGCCAACCAATAGGAAAAACTGATAGTTATTTTTGCTCTGGAACAAATTATGTTGTAAAAAGAGATTATTATTGCACTGGTTCAAGTTCTACTTCTACATATAGTGACTCTAATGTAGACACTTGTGGAACTTGCGAATATTGTACTGCTGACGATTCAACTTGCAACCCTTATGGGACTTCAGAAGTTTGTGGTTCTAAAGATTGCAGTTCCCTAAATACTGTTTGCAAAGATTATTCCAATGTGAATAAATATTGTAATGGTGCTGGCAGTTGTGGAAGTGGCGGAACTTGTAGTGATTACACAAATAAACCCTCTGGGACAATTTGTGGGATAAACCAAAAATGTAATACAATTGGAACATGTATATCTTGTACAAGTCATGCACAAACAAAATGTTATGATAATGATGTTTATTATTTTAATTTATGCGGAGATTTAGAGGATAAAAAATCCGAATGCGGATTGAATACGATTAGCTCTTGGTCAGAGTATTGTGAAGGAGACGATATTTATAAAAAAAGAATTTATTATGATAAGGGATGTCTCAATGGAGCTTGTTATTCTGAATCTGGTAGTGAAATTGAAAAAGTTCAATCTTGTACTTATGGATGTGAGACGATTAGTAGCAGTACTCGTTGCAAAACAAATTCAAATATAAAATGTAATTTTAATTCGGATTGTGGAAGTAATGGCGAAAGTTCTCCTTATTGTGGGGGAAACAAAGTATATACTTGGGCGACTTATTATACATGCAATAATCCTGAGACAGCACAGTCAAGTTGTTCTTCTGATTCTTTTGAAATTTTAAAAGCAGATTGTAATTATGGATGTTCTAATGGAATTTGCAATCCAACAGGATGTTCAAAAGATACCGATTGCGGAGAAAGCTATTGCGATGATTGGCAGAGTAACTATTGTAAAAATGGAGATGTTTATCACAAAAGAAATTGTTACAATAAAATTTGTTCTAGTTACATATGTTCTGAAAATTTAAATATTGATGAACAAAGAGTGATAGATTGTACAACTGGTTGTCAAAATGATTTATGTGAAAAACCAGATTTGATTATAGGTGATTTAGTTATTCAGAAAAAAGAGGGGAAAAAAGTCACATTAGCATTCACAATAGGCAATAACGGAAATGCTTCTGCAAATCCAGTTTATTGGATGGTTGATACTAATTCTGTAGATGAAAATCTTAAAAGAACAAGTGCGATTACACTTAATTACAAAGATGCTACGAGAGCATATATGATGATTACTTACTCAAATTCTGGAACTTATCATCCAAAGGTAATTGTTGATTTTAACAATTTAATTAACGAAACTAATGAAGCGAATAACGAAGCTTCTATTTCAGTGACTGTTTAAATTTATTCTATTCTTTTAAGAGCATAATTTATAAAAAGTAGTTATTATAAGGTTAATAGTGAGATTAGAAAATCTTTTGTATGAAATTGGTAAAGGAATTAGACTTGTTTTCTATACTGGAGTAACTATCTTATTATTTAGTTCTTGTTACCCAAACAAAGAACCAGATACAACAATAATGAGAAAGTTTAACAATATGGGAAAGATAGAATATTCTCTTTCTGGAATTGATGAAGATGGTTCGATTAATTATATATCTGCAAAATTTAATAACTTGGGGGATTATCAAACCTTTGATAACAATTCTGTAACATTAATTCCAATAATTAATGGAAATAATACTATAGAAGCAATAGCTTATGATGATAAAGGATTAAGTGATTCAACTCCTGCTACAACTTCATTTATTTCTCCTACAAAAGAAGTGGCTAAGCAAAAGATAGTATCTATTCTTAATTCAAAAGAAGATACCTATGCTTGGATTTGTGAAGAGGTAATGCTTTCTCTTGGAACATCAGATGGATTTCTAGTTGATTATTTAGTAAGAAAAAAAGATGGAACAGATGCGGTTATTAATTATATAAGTCATCAAGACAATTTAGCTACAGAAGTATCCCGCAAAGAGCTTTTAAATTCATATGGGATTCCTAATCTTTATCTTGGGAGGATACCTGAAGATGAAATACAAACTCAACTTGATGCTTTTATAGAAGGGAATTATAATTAAAGAGAAGTTAATTTAACATCTAAGAAGTTTTTCGATTATTCAATCAATTGCACTTTTTCTTGTTGGGTACGAATATGTTTCCTGGTAAGAAAAAGTTTATAAATCTGAAAAGTTTTCTTATTTGGTATGAATAAAGAAACTATATTAACTGATAACGCAAGAGAATATTACAATTCTGGAAAAGAAGAATTAAATAAAAAAAGGAATAATTCTGCGGTTGTTCTTTTCTTCAAATGCTTAATTTCTTTATGTGATTTATACATCTTAAAGAAAACTGGAGAAACTCCTTCTTCTCATACACATCGGTTTAAAGTATTAAAAGAACAATTTCCAAATGAATATAACATAGTCGATAAAGATTTTCCGTTTTACCAAGATAGTTATGTGCAACTAATGACTAAAGAACTTGCGGAGGTTATAAAAGAAGATGCAGAAATTATGGCAAAAAAATCTGGAATTACATTATAAAAATAATGTAGTTGATATTGTCCAATTTGGCTCCTCTATTCTAGAAGAAGCTAACCCAAAAGATATTGACATTGCAGTTATTTTTAAAGAGATTCCTATAAAAATTCAGCTTGAAGAAAGGCAAGAAATAAAAAAACAGATTGAAAAATTAACGGAGCTTCCTGTTCATATAGAATCTTTTGATTTGAATTCACTCTTTTTAGAGAGCAATTTTGCCAGGCAAGGAATTTTATTTTACGGAAAAAGCATAATTGCTAAAAAAAATTTTGCAGAAAAATTTGGATTAGTTCCACGTCTTCAAATTTCGTATGTTTTGAAAAATCTTAAGAAAAAAGAAAAAGTCAAATTTAATTATTTGTTAAATGGGCGGGGGGGGAATTACGGACTTTTAAGAAAGTATGGGGGGAAAATAATTTATCCAGGTGTATTAGAAACAATCCCA
>ERZ1292623.3497-Hain-H51-01um-R1-3497-length-13375-cov-9_pt1 | contig 13375 bp, 12 predicted proteins | sample MGYA00564398_ERZ1292623 | MGnify/ENA primary metagenome ERZ1292623 (study PRJEB36523, sample SAMEA6512633) | groundwater metagenome | collected 2019-01-07 | study: AquaDiva: Metagenomics assemblies of 32 groundwater samples
ATTATGGAATGCTCATATTCTTCGCCTGGAACATATATAGTTACAGTAGAAATTGAAGATGATGATGGATTAACAACCACTCCACCCGCTTCTGTCCAAGTAAATGTAAAGAAGCGCGGTATTATAGAAATATAAATATTGCAAGAAATTGGCTTTTATGCTAGATTAGATAGATGCCGATTTTAAACAATGAAAAATCAAAAGATATTGAAGAAATGCTAAAAGCAGGCGTGCACTACGGCTATTCAAGGTCCAGCAGGCACCCCAATGCCAAAGATTTTATATTTGCCATTAGGAATAACATAGAGATTTTTGATTTGGAAAAAGTAAGCCAGAAATTAGGCGAGGCCAAGGAATTTATAAAAAATCTAGGGAAAGAAAAAAAGAAGATTGTTTTCGTGGGCACAAAAATAGAGGCCAGGAAATCTATAGAAGATACAGCCAAAGGGTTGGGTATGCCGTATGTAAGCCAAAGATGGCTCGGTGGCTTTTTAACAAATTTTAAGAGTATGAAAAAGAGGATAGAATATATGGAGGATATTGAAAAAAAGAAAGAGACAGGAGAATTGGAAAAGTATACAAAAAAGGAGCGCATGCTTATAGAAAAAGATTTTCAGAAACTAAAGAAATTTTTTGACAGCCTAAAGTCGTTAAATGGGCTCCCTCAAGCCATGGTTATTATAGATCCGTGTGAAGAGAGAATATCTGCAGAGGAAGCGAAGAAAAACTCAGTGCCTGTGGTGGCGCTGGTGAACAGCGATTGTAATCCAAAAAGCGTTGATTATCCCGTGCCCGGCAATGACTCTTCTTCTTCAAGTATAGATTATTTCTTAAAGGAAATTTCAAGCGCCTACAAAGAAGGGGAGAAATTAGCTATATGATTAGTTCAGAAGATATCAAACAATTAAGGGATAAAACCGGCGTTTCCGTAATGCTTTGCAAGAAAGCATTGGAAGAGACAGGAGGGGATATGGATAGGGCGGTTTTGGTCTTGAGAAAACAGGGAATGAAGATTGCGGAAAAAAAATCAGAAAGAATGATGAAGGCAGGCGCTGTAAATTGCTATATACATTCCAACAAGCAAGTCGGCGTTTTGATAGAGGCAAGAAGCGAGACGGATTTTGTGGCTAAGAACGAGGGTTTCCAATCATTTGTATATGACATCGCGATGCACATAGCGGCAATGGATCCTGAAAATAGCGAGGAATTATTGGAACAGCCGTATATAAAAAATCAGGATATGAAAGTGAAAGATTGCTTAAACGATATGATACAAAAATTCGGAGAGAATATAAAAATATCAAGATTCATCCGCTATTCAGTGTCTCAAAAATAATTATTATATGGGGGTATTTACTATAACAGCTTTTGTTTCAGTATTAGGAATGGCTTTTATGATAAGTCGTCACTTGCCTTATTTGAGAAAAATTAGTCATGATCAGATTAATTACAAAATGAGCAAGAGTAAATCGTTGAGAAAGGAAGTTTATACCGTAGCCATCAGGCCTTTTATAAATCTATGGCATAATCATCTGCACGCAGGACTTCTGAATTTTATAATGAAAATTACCAAAAAATTCAGGATAATATTATTAAGAATAGAGAGGATATTGTTTGAATTTACGAGTTATATACACGGCAAGCATAAAGCAAAAAAGAACGGTGAGACGAAATACTGGAAAGATATAAAGGAATTTAAGGATAATTTGAACAATGATAATAATAAATAATTTTTTTCGCCACCTTAGCTCCCCATAGTATAAATGCTTCGCATTTAACTACGGGGCAAGCAGTGGTAGACCTGCCCGCCTTAGCCTGAGCCGGAGTAGCTCAAAGGCAGAGCAATGGTTTTGTAAACCATAGGTTGGAGGTTCGAGTCCTCTCTCCGGCTAAGGCGAAGGCAGGCGGGGCAACTGTTTTGTCCCGTTAGAAATCGCGGACGCTTATAAAATTAAATTTTAATTCAATCAATAATATATATTTATCAATAATTTATAGAATGTGGAATATTATGTCCGCGTCCTATTTCTAACGGGATGAAAAAAAGAATTTATCTGGACCATGCGGCAACAACATATCTTGATCCTCGGGTGAAAAAGGCGATGGAGAGATGCTGGTCTGATGATTTTGGCAATCCGAGTACTATTTATCATGAAGGGAGAAAGGCAAAAAGAGATATTGAAGAAAGCCGCAAAATAATCGCAGGAATAATAAGGAGTCATCCTGATGAAATAATATTTACAAGTGGAGGCACAGAGAGTAATAATCTTGCGATTTTCGGATCGGCTAATAAATATAAAAAAGGACATATCATTACCACAAAATTTGAGCACCATTCAGTTTTAAATCCTATAAAATTTTTAGAGAAAAATGGTTTTAATGTAACTTATCTTGATGTCGGCAAAGACGGTATTGTTGAACCTCATAATGTAGAAAGAGAACTTCGTCCAGAGACAATTTTAGTTTCAATAATTTATGCTAATAATGAAATAGGCACAATACAACCGATTCCTGAAATTGGCAAAGTGATTAAAGATTTTAGAGAAGCCCACTTAGAAGCCTTGCTTCTAAGTGGAAGCAAGGCTTCTAAGTGGGCTGTATTTCATACTGACGCTTGCCAAGCAACAGGTTATCTTGATATGGATGTAGAAAAACTTGGTGTCGATATGATGACAGTTAATGGATCAAAAGTGTACGGTCCTAAGGGTATAGGTTTTTTGTACGTAAAAAGGGGAGTTAAATTAATTCCTGTGATGTATGGCGGAGAGCAGGAGAATAAATTGAGGCCCGGAACGGAGAATGTGCCTGCAATAGTTGGTTTAACAGAAGCCATAAAAATAGCCGATAAAGAAAAGAAAGAAGAGATGAAACGTTTAACTGCTTTACGCGATTATTTTATTGGAAGACTGATAAAGGAAATTCCAAATGTATTTTTAAACGGCCATCCGCAAAAGAGATTGCCTAACAACATAAATGTTTCTATAATGGGCGTTGAAGGGGAATCGACAGTGCTGTATCTGGATAATTTCGGAGTGTCTTGTTCTACAGGTTCTGCATGCACTTCGGACAGTTTGGAACCGTCGCATGTTATAATGGCATTGGGTAAGGATTATGAATACGGACACGGTTCAATCCGTTTCAGTTTAGGAAAAGTGAATAAAAAAAGCGATATTGATTATGTTATGAAAATTCTTCCAAATATAGTAAAAAAATTAAGGTTAATATCAGCAATTAAATAATTTTATGAAAGATGTAGATAATTGGTATTATTCTGATTCTGTCAAAAAACATTTTTTTCATCCAAAAAATTTTTTAAACGATGATCCTAGGGGAAGAGAATTTGATACTGTTGGAGAGATAGGGAGCGTTGCCTGCGGTGATATAATGAAGATGTGGATAAAAGTTGACCCAAAAACAGAAAGAATAAGAAAATTAAAATGGAGGACTTTTGGATGCGCCACAGCAATCGCTTCCACTTCCGCCTTTTCCGAAATTGTGACAGAAAAAGGCGGTATGAAAATAGACGATGCGTTAAAAATAACGCCTCAGGATATAATAAAAAGATTAGGAGGTCTTCCTCCAAGAAAGATGCATTGTTCTGTGTTGGCAGATCAGGCCTTTAAGGAAGCGATAAAGAATTATCGGAGTTGACATCTGGTATATTTTTAAGTAGAATATAAATTTATAATTATGGAACAATTAACAAAAACACAAGTTGTATTATTGGTTTTACTTGTAAGTTTCGTTACATCTATTGCCACAGCTATTGTCACTGTTGCTTTGTATGAGCAGATGCCAAGCCCTATTATTCAGAATATAAATAGGATAGTGGAAAAAACAATAGAAAAGGTGGTGCCCAGCCAGACAGATAATGAGAAGGATAAAGGAAATTCAGTCAAGACATTTTATGTTTCCCAAGAGGATTTAACAGTAAAGATTATAAATGATATATCTTCAGCCGTTGTGAGCGTTGTTGCTACAAAAGATTTGCCGGTTATAGAACAATATTTTATAAATCCGTTCGGAGACGAATTTTTCAAGGAATTTGGCATCTTGCCGGATATACAGATTCCGCAATACCGCCAAAATGGTACAGAGAAAAAGCAAGTCTCAAGCGGAACAGGATTTTTTATATCTAAGGAAGGATTGTTAGTGACAAATAAGCATGTGGTTGAAGATAAAGAGGCCCAATATTCTATTGTGATGAATGATGGAAGGAAATTAGATGCAGAGGTGTTGGCGAGGGATCCATTGAAAGACATTGCAATTCTTAAGATAAAATCTGATAAAAATAATTTCAATTTTATTCCCTTGGGCAATTCTAATGAGATTAAAGTTGGCCAGACGGTTATCGCTATTGGCAATGCTTTGGGAGAATTTCAGAATACTGTTTCTAAGGGTGTGATATCAGGGTTAAATAGAAGCATTGTTGCGCAAGGTTCTCTTTCTGGAGCAAAGGAGCTTCACGAAATTATTCAGACCGATGCGGCCATTAATCCGGGCAATTCAGGAGGCCCTCTCTTGGATTTAAACGGCAAAGCTATTGGTATAAATACGGCAGTAGCGAGCGGAGCGGAGAATATAGGTTTTTCCTTGCCTATAAATATAGTTAAAAAAGACCTTGAGAGTGTGCAGAAATTCGGCAAAATTGTCTATCCCTTTTTAGGCGCCAGATATCAGATTATAAATGATAAATTAAAAGAAGAGAAAAAATTAAGCGTTAATTACGGAGTAATTCTTTTGAATGATTCAAAAGGCAATTCTGCCGTGGTGCCAGGGAGTCCGGCAGAAAAATCAGGTCTTAAGGAAGGCGATATAATATTGGAATTTGGCGGAACAAAGATAGATTCAAATAATCAATTAGCTGAATTGATAGACAGAAAAAATGTAGGAGATAAAGTTAATTTAAAGGTCTTGCGTGATGGAAAAGAAATTACAATTGAAGTGATACTAGAAGAAAGGCCAGATAATTTATAACAAGGGACGCGTAATGCGTAACGCGTAACGAGGAATAAGTAATAGGGAACAAGAAATTATGATAAAAGAATTTTATGATTTAGATGTTTGGGAAAAAGGTCATCAATTGGTTTTAGAAATTTACAGAATTACGAAAGATTTTCCTAAAGAAGAAAAATTCGGAATTATTGACCAATTAAGAAGGGCAGCAAGTTCTATAACAGCAAACATAGCAGAGGGCTTTGAAAGATATCATTTTAATGATAAAATAAAATTCTATTATCAGGCCAGGGGTTCGGTCGCGGAAGTTCAGAATTTTCTGATATTATCTAAGGATTTAGGATATATTAAAACCGAGAAATGCGAAGAATTAAATAACCAAGCAGATATAATACGACAATTAATAAATGGTCTGATAAGATCAATTAGTAATCAAAAAGAAAAGTCACATGGCAATAATTGATGATTTTCAAAAATTAGATATTAGAGTAGGAAAGATTATTAATGTTGACGATTGTCCAGAAGTGAAAAAGCCTGTTTTTAAATTACAAATTGATTTTGGTGATGAGATAGGTATTAAAATGTCTTGTGTTGGAGTTAAACACAATTATACAAAAGAAAATTTGATAGGGAAACTTATTTTAGGTATTGTCAATTTACCACCACGAAAAATGGGGCCAGAAATATCAGAGATTTTAACTCTTGGTGTTTCTGATAAAAATGGAAACTGTGTTTTAATTCAACCAGAACGAGAAGTTGAAATAAGTAGTAAATTGTTTTAATATATTAAATTAATTCCCGCGTTGCTCGTTACGGGTTACGCGTTACATAATTGTATGCCACCATTTTCAAATTTTACGTCTAAAGCCCAAGAGGCCGTGCGCAAGGCGCACGAATTTGCAATTGAAAGAGGCCAGAATCATTTGGATACTTTGCATCTTTTAATTGCCTTGACAACTCAAGAAGAGAGTGTGGTTTTATCTATTCTGGATAAATTAGAAGTTGATGTTTCTTTTCTAAATGATTCTATAATCGACAGTTTTTCTGAAAGAGAAGGTTCTTCCTTAATATCTCCATCATATCAGATTTATCTTAAACCAGAGTTGGCCAAAGTTTTTGAAGTATCTCATAAGGTCGCGCAATCATTAAAAGATGATTTTGTTTCTACGGAACATCTCTTTATTGCGCTTCTGGATATTCCTTCTCGGGCAAAGGATATTTTAAGAAGATTCAAAATAGAAAAAGATGCAGTACTTGCAATTTTGAGAGAATTGCGCGGTTCAAAAATTACAGATGTTGAACCGCAGAAAAAATTCAGGATTTTGGAAAAATATGCTTGTAATTTTACGCAATTAGCCAAAGAAGACAAATTAGATCCTGTTATTGGTCGAGAAAAAGAGAATAAAAGAATTATGCAGATTTTGACTCGCAGAACAAAAAATAATCCGATTTTAATTGGCGAGGCGGGCGTTGGTAAAACAGCTATTGTTGAAGGATTAGCTCAAAGAATCGCCAAGGGCGATGTGCCTGATTCCTTGAGGGATAAAGAATTGGTTTCTCTTGATTTGGGTTCTCTTGTGGCTGGAACAAAATACAGGGGAGAGTTTGAGGAAAGATTAAAAGCAGTGATGAGAGAGATTGAAAAAGCCAATGGAAAGATAATTCTTTTTATAGACGAGATACACACGTTAGTTGGCGCTGGCGCAGCAGAAGGGTCAATAGATGCTTCCAATATGTTGAAACCAGCCCTTGCTAAAGGAGAACTGCGCGCCATTGGAGCCACAACACTTAAAGAATACCAGAGATATATTGAGAAAGATTCTGCGCTTACGCGTCGTTTCCAGCCAGTTTATATAGATGAGCCATCGCAAGATGACGCAGTTTCTGTGTTAAGGGGCTTGAAAGAGAAATATGAATTGCATCACGGAGTTAGAATTACCGATGATGCTATAAAGGCAGCTGTTTATCTTTCCAGCCGTTATATAACCGATAGATTTCTGCCAGATAAAGCAGTTGACTTGATTGATGAAGCTGCATCAGCATTGAGGCTTGAGTTGGACAGCATGCCTCATGAGTTAGAAAGCGTCCAGAAAGAGATTATAAAATTCCAAATAGAGAAAGAAGCATTAAAAAAAGAGAAAGAAACATCTGCTGTCCAAAAAATAAAAAATATTCAAAAAAAGATAGATAATTTAAAAGAAAAGATTTCAGGTCTGGAATTAAAATGGAAAAATGAGAAAAATTCTATTATTAATATAAGGAGCGCAAAGAAAGAGATGGAGTTTTTAAGAATGGAAGCAGATAATGCGGAACGCAATTCAGATTTTTCTCACGTTGCCGAGCTTCGATATGGCAGGATACCGGAACTGGAAAAGAGAATTTATTTAGAGGAAAACAGGCTTAAAAAACTTCAGGCATCGCGTAGGATGCTTAAAGAGGAAATTACAGAAGAAGAGATATCTTTTGTTGTGGCGCATTGGACAGGCGTACCTGTTTTTAGAATGTTAGAGGAGGAAGCGCAAAAATTAATGAGAATGGAAGACGAATTGAAGAAACGAGTAATTGGCCAAGACGAGGCTATTGAAAAGATTGCCAATGCGGTAAGAAGATCAAGAGCAGGAATCTCTGAAGCGGAAAAGCCTATAGGTTCTTTTATGTTTTTAGGGCCAACGGGCGTCGGAAAAACTGAATTAGCCAAAACATTGGCTGAATTTATGTTTAATGATGAAAAAGCGCTTATTAGGATTGATATGTCCGAATATATGGAGCGCCATGCGATATCTAAATTTATTGGTTCTCCGCCAGGTTATGTAGGGTATGAAGAAGGCGGTCAACTCACAGAAATGATAAGGCACAGACCTTATTCAATTGTGCTTTTTGATGAAATTGAAAAGGCGCACCCAGAAGTATTTAATATTCTTTTACAGGTTCTTGATAATGGTCGGCTTACGGATGCAAAGGGCAGGGTAGTAAATTTTAAGAATTCCATACTGATTATGACTTCCAATGTTGGGTCAGAATATGTTCGTCAGATGGAGAGGTTGGGTTTTGTTTCTAATGACGAAAAAGAGGGAAGAAAAGAAGAAGAGTTAAAAGATAAAATCCTAACAAGTTTGGAAAACAGATTTAGGCCCGAGTTTTTAAACAGACTTGATGAAATAATGATATTTAATATCTTAAATCCCGATCATATCAAAGAGATAGTAAAGATACAAATAAGTTCTATTGCAGATAGATTATTGGAGAAAGGGATAAATTTCAAAGTGTCAGAAGCGGTCCTTTCCTTTTTATCAAAAGAAGGTTATAATCCTCGTTATGGCGCAAGGCCATTAAAGAGGTTTATTCAGAATAAGATTCTTAATCCATTGGCTGAGAAAATAGTGGTTGGCAGAGTTAAAGAAGGTAATGAGGTGTTTATTGATATAGAAAATAAGAGTCTTAAGATAAATATATTTTCTAAAAATAAAGAAAATATTAGAAACAAAAAAAAGATAAAAGTATAATGTCAATTTTTACTACTGGGCAGGGAGGGATTCGAACCCCCGAAGGCCGTTAGGCCGCCAGATTTACAGTCTGGTGCGATTGTCCACTCCGCCACCTACCCGTGATTATTAATAATGAATTATAACAAATAATAATATATGTCGCAAGATAAATTAATTCGTTTAAAATGCTCCGTATGCAAGAGAGCAAATTATTACACCAGAAAAAATAAAAAGAAAATTGAAAGGAAAATAGAACTTAAAAAATTTTGCAAATGGTGCAAAAAAAACACGGTACACAAAGAAGCAAAACTAATTGGTTAGCTTGTTTGCTTTTTTGGGAGCTTAGTTAAGTGGTATAATAGCGGTCTCCAAAACCGCGGTCGGAGGTCCGATTCCTCCAGCTCCCGAAAATTATCTAATTATCCTCCTCTTTAAATAAATTTAAAATCTAATGAGTTTATAGCATAATGTGAAAAATAAAGCAAATTATTTTAAGAATTTTTTCACTAATAAATTTACTTTGTCGGGATTTGACGAATTTAACCATATTATTTTTTTGTCGCGTTTAAACCAAGTCATCTGGCGTTTGGCATAATGCCAGTTTTCTAATATCATTCTTTCTAGCATCTCACTTTTTGAAATTTTTCCCTGTAAAAATAAGGCAGGGTATTTGTATTCAAAGCCTAGTTCATAGAGCCGTTTCCAAGATAACCTGTTTTTTCTGAGTTTTTTTAATTCGTTTATCAGCCCATCTTTTATCATTTTTCTCACTCTTTTTCCTATTCTTTTCCTTAGTTCTTTTTCCAGCAGTTTTATTCCAATAAATAAAATTCCACGGTATGCGTTGCGCGTAACGCGTAACGAAGGAACTTTTCCTAAGGTTTCCGCGATTTCTATCGCCCTAATTAATCTTCTCGGATTATGTTTGTCAATAATTTTCGCATGTTCCGGATTTAATTTTTTGAGAATTTTAAACAATTCTTCAACAGATTTTTTCTCCAATTTTTTTCTTAGCCTCCAATTAGGAGGCACTCCAACGATTTGTATCTTACCTAAAAGCGCGTCTATATAAAATCCCGCGCCTCCGCAGACAATAGGCATTTTCCCGCGAGATAAAATATTTTCAATTGCTTTTTCTGCGCACTTTTTAAAATCCAAGGCAGTATAGATTTTCTTGGGGCTTATAACATTTAAGCAATGATGTTTTATGTCTTGCATTTCTTTTTCTGTGATTTTTCCGGTGCCGATATCTAGTCCTTTATAAACTTGTCTTGAGTCAGCAGAGATAATTTCACCCCTTATTTTTTGGGCGATTTTTATAGATAAGTCGCTTTTACCAGAAGCGGTCGGACCCAATATTACAATAATTTTCCTTCTAAATGCCATGGAGTTGCTTTGGTTATTTTGACTGTTAAGAAGCCTTGCTTCTTACACTTAGAAGCAAGGCTTCTAAGTACTAATTTATTTCCACTAGTTCTATTGTTTAAGATAATTAGTGTCTTGCCGACTAATTTTTTATTCTTTTCAAGCGCGGTTTTTATTAGTACATCATTTAATATTTTTTTTCTCAATTCTTTTTCTTTGTGAGGCACATTGTCTTCCATAAAGCGCATAGCATTTGTTTTTGGCCTGGGCGAGTATTCTGACAGATAAGCCATGTCAAATTTTATTTCTTTGAAAACTTTCACGGTGTTTTCAAATTGTTTTCTGGTTTCACTAGGGAAGCCGACAATTATGTCAGTTGATATGGCTATGTCTGGCATGGCCTTGCGTATTTTTCCGACCAGTTTTTTGTAATGCGCTGCTGTATAGGGTCTATTCATTTTCTTTAAGATTTTATTGTCGCCTGACTGAAGTGGTAAATTAATGTAATGGCTGAATTTTTCACATTCTTTCATTGCCTTAATCAAATCATCGGAAAAATCTTTGGGATGTGGGGAAGTAAATCTTATCCAAAAATCACCTGGAATATCATTGACTATTCTTAATAATTTTGCAAAATTTATATCCTTATCTTTATAAGAATTTACATTTTGGCCAAGTAGCCAAATTTCTTTTATCCTTTTTTTGAGCGCAGTTTTTATATCTTTGACTATATCTTTAATTGGTCTTGAGCGTTCTTTGCCTCTGGTATACGGCACAGCGCAATAAGCGCAAAAATTATTGCACCCGGTCATTATGGGGATATTAGCAGAGGCATTATCGGAATATATTGGCGTTAAATCAAAATATTCATCAGGATGCCAAAATTCTATATTTTGGTATTTGGTCGATAATTTTTTCTTGTCTTTTTCTAATATGCATCCAGCTAAAATAATTCTTTCATTCTTCAAATTTCTTATTTTCCCATAAACTCTATTCATGGCTGACTGCCGTACCGAGCAGGCATTTATAACAATCAAATCGGCGTTTTTCTCGTCTTTGGCTATGCGATAGCCAAGTGCGTTTAATTTAGAGGCGATTCTCTCTGAATCCGCCACATTCGCCTGACAGCCGAAAGTGATGATGTAATAATATTGCATTATGCCCGAGGAGAGAGTCGAACTCTCATGATGTTGCCATCATTGGATTTTGAGTCCAACGCGTCTGCCAATTCCGCCACTCGGGCTTAAAAATTTATTTTTATCATATCAAATTTGCACTGCGAAATCAATCAGGTTATAATAATAATTAATGAATCCCGTTAGAAGTTCAGCAGACATTATAATAATGCAATCTTTTAAAAGCGATTTCGCCTTACGGCTTTTGTTATTGGTTAAAAAATATCAATATGAAAACTTCTAATGGGGTGAATAAACCTCCAAGACAACAAAGTATTTTTTGGATCGAAACAGATAAAATAAAGCCCAATTCAACGCAGCCCAGAGAAAGTTTTAAAGAAGAATCTTTAAGAGGATTGGCTGACTCCATCAGGCAGTATGGCGTTTTGCAGCCTTTGGTTGTAACAAGAAGAGAGATTGAAGTGCCGAGCGGTACTGTGGTTGAATATGAGTTAATTGCAGGAGAAAGACGTTTGCGTGCCTCAAAAATGGCAGAACTTAATCAAGTCCCTGTGATTATTCGCGAGGATGAAGGAGAAAAAGTCAGATTGGAACTGGCAATAATAGAAAATTTGCAGAGAGAGGATTTAAATCCTCTAGAAAAGGCCAGGGCTTTCAAAAAATTGATAGACAGTTTTAATCTCAAGCATCATGAGATTGCCACGAAGATTGGCAAGAGCAGGGAATACATCTCAAATTCCTTAAGGATCCTAGGTTTGCCCGAAGAAATTCAAAGAGGGCTTTCTGACGGCGCTATCAGCGAGGGCCATACAAGACCTCTTTTAATGCTTTCAGACAGGCCGCAGGAGCAGATAACTCTCTATAAAGAGATAATCTATAAAAAAATATCTGTCAGAGAAGCGGAAAGAATTTCAAGAAGTATTGCTAAGGAAAAAGCCAGAAAGAAAAATTTTGCATCCGATCAAGAAACAAGATTTTTAGAGGAGAAACTTTCTGAAAAATTAGGCACAAGAGTTCAAATAGAAAAAACAGGCAGTAAAGGGAAGATTCATATTGATTTTTTTTCCGAAGAGGAACTTAGGGCATTATTGGATAAGATGATAGAAGACGATAGTCAGGATAGCGATGAAATTTCAGAAAAGGATGATTTAAGAAATATTTTATATGATGAACCGATAAATCCGTTTGAATCAGAGGAGCCGGATGATGAAGATAAATTGGCACAGAATTTTACAATTTAGGTTTTAATCTTTCAAAAAAACCCTTCCTTTTTCAAGGCGCTTTTTATTTCCTTTTTTGCAAATGTTGTCTTTGCTTGTTTTAACCACTCCATACTTGGTTTTTTGTTTTTCTGAGTTTTTATTTCTATAATATCTCCATTGTTTAAAATTGAGTCAAGACCGACAAATTTATTATTAATTGTCGCGCCTGAAGCATGATTGCCTATGTCGCTGTGTATGGAATAAGCAAAATCTATTGCTGTGGCTCCTTCAGGCAAGTCAACAACATCGCCCTTGGGAGTAAAACAAAATACGCGGTCCTTGAAGAAATCGATTCTTAAAGTTTCCAAGAATTCTTTTGACTTTGAATTATCTTTTTGCCATTCTACGAGTTGTTTTACCCATGATAATTTTGGATTGAATTTTCCTCCTCCTTTAGGCTTTCCGGATTCTGTGTATGCCCAATGGGCAGCAATTCCATATTCCGCTTCTTCATGCATTTTGTTTGTCCGCACTTGAATTTCTGTTATTTTTCCGTCTGTGGCAAAGATAGTAGTATGCAAACTTTGGTATCCATTCGGTTTTGGCACAGCAATATAATCTTTTATTCGGCCCGGCAGAGGCTTCCACATTTTATGTATTATTCCCAGAGTTTTATAGCATTCCTCGACTGAGTCAACTATAATTCTTATTGCTATAAGGTCATATACTTTATTGAGATTCATATTCATATCTGGTCTCTTCAGTTTTTTATAAAGGCTGTAGATATGTTTTACTCGTGAATCAAACTGAAAGTTTTTAATATTATTTTTTTTCAATTCCTCGTTCAGTTCATATTTTATTTTTGCAAGATCCTTTTCTTTCTTGTCGTACTCATTTTTTATCATTTCATTCATTTCCTTATATTCGTCTGGATAGGCATATTGGAAAGCAAGGTCTTCAAGTTTGCCTTTGAATTTTCCCATGCCTAAGCGACTTGCCAGAGGCGCGTAAATTTCTAATGTCTCAAGCGCTATTCTTTTGCGTTTTTCTTCGGGCACATATTGGAGAGTCTTCATATTATGCAGTCTGTCGGCGATTTTTATTAATACCACTCTTATGTCTCTTGCCATTGCCATAAACATTTTGCGCAGATTCTCCACTTGCATCTCTATACTCTTGTATTTTAATGTTCCCAGTTTTGTCACTCCAGAGACCAAAAAGGTAATTTCTT
>ERZ1292623.3500-Hain-H51-01um-R1-3500-length-13370-cov-8_pt1 | contig 13370 bp, 17 predicted proteins | sample MGYA00564398_ERZ1292623 | MGnify/ENA primary metagenome ERZ1292623 (study PRJEB36523, sample SAMEA6512633) | groundwater metagenome | collected 2019-01-07 | study: AquaDiva: Metagenomics assemblies of 32 groundwater samples
GTGCGAATGGATCCGGCTGTAAAAATGGCTCTGATTCATTTTGAAACTCCGTATATTTTCCGTAGCCCACTGTTGCATTAGATTTGTATGCTTGAATTTCAACGCCAGACTGCAGATATGCAGCAGTGATAGCATCCAATACAAGAGTAGCCAATTGGATCCTTAAATCTGCTATGGGTAAACCCGGAGTGTACTCTGCCAAAGTATCTGAACCTGTAATAACTACATCGGCGTCGATCTTGATTCGTCCACTTTTTTGGGCCACAAACTTAACGCCGACTCCCGCTTGACCCTCCGCGCCCGATATAACACTCGATTGACCAGTACCTAGCGAAAATATGGAACCAGCTAAAAGTTTGGATAGAAGCTGGAATAATAGGTCGGGCGAGGTTTTCAATTTAACTTGCAAACTACCATCAGAAGGATTACTGGAAACAGATGCTTTGCCATCACCAAACTCTGTAAAATAGTTACAGCTGACTCCATTGAGTGCCGTAAAATCATAAGCCAAGGCTTGACCGCTGGGGATGAGGACGAGCGCGAGAACGCCTAATACGAAACACGCGGTAAACAAAACAAGCGTACTGCGATTCCCAAACGAGGAATCCGTACGCTTGCTCATTTTCCCAATATGGAACAACATAATTTACTATACACCCGTACTACCCCCTGTCAACCCCCAAATTTTTTTTCAAAAAATATGGATCACCATAATTCCCAACATGATAATAATTGCTCCCAACCACGTACGGCCTGTTATTTGCTCTTTGAGTAACAAATGGCTCAAGAGCACGCCAAACAATGGAAATGTACTAAACACCGGAGCTACGATTGATACATCTCCTATCTTCAACGCGCTGAAGTTGAGTAAGAAAGCAGCTGCCATGGACAATCCTGCAAGTATAAAAAGTTTGATTCCGCCAGGAGCCAACGGCAACTGACGAAAGTGTTTGCCCCAAAGCATCGAGACGAACACCATAAGTAATGCCGCCGTACCAGCAAGAGTTGCACCGAGAAGCGGCTCCCCTGTCTCGATGAGTGCTTTCTTACTCACCGTAAGCGAAATGCCGCCGAAAAATGCAGAACCAAGTGGAAGGATAAGATCTCTTTTCTCAAAGACTTTTCCATCACCATTTCGCACTCTGCTTAGAACGTAGATTCCGAAAATGATGAGTATTATTCCTCCAAATATGGGAAGGGAAAACTTTTCTCCCAGAAAAAGGATCGCCCCTAGTGTTGCAAAGAAAGGAGCGATGCCGGTAAGAGGGATGGTTCGCGCCACACCAATTCGTTCCAAAGAAGTGATGTTAAGCGTTCGTCCAATGCCTTGGCCGAAAATACCTGCGATGAAAAACAGAAATACAGCGGGAGCTAAAAACAGATAGCGATCGACAAACAAAGCAGCAAGAATCCAGAAGAGAGAGGTGCTTGTGAGGAGGGAAATAAAAATAGCCTGGATTTTCGTTCCGCGATCCAGCCCTTTACGAATCAACACATTGCTTAACCCCACAAAAAATGCGCTGCTCAATGAAAGAAGAAGCACCGCCATAATTTCTTTCTTACCTCTTCTAAGTCTTTACCGTAGCAGAAAAATAAAAATTTTTATCCTAAATTTCGAGAGCCGGAGGCGAGATTCGAACTCGCGACTTGCTTATCCCGTTACATGTGCCATAAAGCCAGCGGTCGGATTTGAACCGACGACCTACTGTTTATCCCGCACAGATTTGCCTCGCATTGGAGCCGAGACCGGGGCTTGAACCCGGAACCTTTTGTTTACAAAACAAATGCTCTGCCAATTGAGCTATCTCGGCAAATTATGCGGGACTTCGCTTCGCTCGCAAAACAGTTGTTCTGCCACTGGCTACGCCTCCAAAGAATCCCTATTTCTCTTTCTTGATTTTTGCCTTTTTCTTGAACTGCTCCCAATACGATTCGGTAAATCTTGTTTTTCTTTCTTGCGAACGTTGACGCAGTTTTTCAAGCCACTCGCCTGTCCGATTCTCGGTCTTCAACGCAAGCACCCTCGCTTTCGACAATATCTTTTGTAAGACTTTTTCTAATGCGATTTTCTTCCATCGTTCAGATTTTGCAATCTTTCGTATCATCCCTGGCACAAAATCCTGAATCTTCAACCCTGCGCCATCCGGTGGCAATTGAAGCAGTACAGGAACCTTCCGATACAGGATTACAAGAATTCCTACCAAACTTCCAAGAAATGCAATTAGTGGAACAATGTTCATATTTGAAATCGCACGAATCTCTCTACTACAATATTTTCTCCGAGCTTTGCGATATATTCCTCGATAAGATTTTTTATTGTTTTGGAGGAATCTTTGATGTACTGCTGTTCGAGAAGCGACAAGACGTTTTCGGGATCCATGGAAGCTACCTGCAAAGCTAAATCATGAGCGAGATTTCGAAATTCATTCGATTTTGCGACAAAGTCAGTCTCACAACGCATGTGCACCAACACCCCAACCTTTCCTGTCGTGTGAACATAACATTCAATCATCCCTTCTCCTGCTTCTCTCGCTTGTTTTTTTTCCGCGACCTCTCTCCCCCACTCTCTCAAAAGGGATTTGGCACTCATGATATCCCCCCCAGATTTCTCTAACGCTTTTTTGCACTCGAGAACGGAAAGGCCGGTCTCCTCTCGAAGCTGTTTGATTTGATCAATCGTAATCATGATTTTGTATCTTGTATCTCTTGCCCCGCAGCCGTCGAGGTTTGCTGCACAGAATTTGCCTCGAGGATTACATCTTTCACGCGCTCAAGGATATACCTCACCGAACTTATTGCATCGTTATTTGCAGGAATTGGATAATCCACGCTTGTGGGATCGGTATCCGTACCGGAGATTGCAAACACCGCAAGACCCTTTCGTTTTGCCTCTCGAATTACCAATTCATTTTCATCCAAATCAACAACGAAGAGAACGTCGGGAAGACGAATTAAGCTCTTCAATCCTCCGAATTTCGCTTGGAGTCTTTTGATTTCAACTTCAATCCCAAGCTGTTCTTTCTTTGTGTACTTTAGAAACTCTCCGCTTGCCTTCTTTGTCTCCAACGTTTTCAAGTGCTCAATTCTTTTAGAAACTGTCTCAAAGTTTGTGAGCAAACCTCCAATCCATCGTCCTGACACATAGGGCAAACGACATTCACGGGCGATCTCCTCCACCAAACCCTTAAGCTGAACCTTTGCTCCTACAAGCAAGATTACTTTTTTCTCCAAAACAAATCCTTTGAGTTTCAAAATAGCCTCCTGAAGTTTCTCGGCAGTCTTCTCCACATCAATGATATGTATCGTATTTCTTACTCCTATAATATAAGGAAGCATTCGGGGGTGTGTCTTTGAGGTCTTGTGCCCAAAATGCACCCCTGCCTTGATCATTTCTTCAATCTCGGTTTGAGCAGTCGTTTTTTTCTCTGCCGCCATTTGTTCTTCCATATAAGTTTTCTTTTACCATAAGAAGGGGTAGAAAAGCAAGCGGATTCCCTCCACAGCTTCAAAGACGGCTCCAAATATTGCGCAGCGGCACCATCCGTGATAGAGTAACGATATATGAAAAAAGATATTCACCCGACGTATTATCCGGAAGCAAGAGTGCACTGCGCGTGCGGCAATACGTTCACGATAGGATCTACCAAAGAATCAATAGAAACTGATGCGTGTTCTGCGTGTCACCCCTTTTATACAGGGCAAGATAAACTTCTTGATCGGGTTGGTCAAATTCAAAAATTCAGGAAACGACTAGCACAGAAAGAGGTTCTCGCCTCAAAATCTCCAAAAACTCCTACTCGGAAAACAAAAAAGAAGAGTTAGCACACGGAATGATTGATCTCCCACAGATCAGACAAGAATACAATGCGCTCGCAGAAAAACTCGCAGATCCGGAGCTGATTTCTCGCTGGGAAGAATTTCAGGAGTTATCGAAAAAAAGAAGTAAACTCGAAAAACTCATCAAAAAAGGAGAGGAATTAGAAGAAATCAAACAAAGGATCCAAGAAAATAAACAAATAGTAATTTCTCAAGAGGATTACGAGTTGACTTCTCTGGCAGAGGAAGAATTAAAAATACTTGTGCGGAAAGAAGAAGAAGTCGAAAAAGAACTAGACCGCTTGATGCGGGAAGAAAAAGAAAATCTGCCCACGGCAGTAATTATGGAAATTAGAGCCGGCACTGGAGGAGAGGAAGCAGCGCTCTTTGCAAGAAACCTCTTTGATATGTACAACAAGTATGCAACAAGCCAAGGCTTCAAACAAACCTTACTCGAACTCAACGAAACAGATCTCCATGGGCTCAAGGAAACATCATTTGCATTGGAGGGTCCTGAAGTATTTAAAAAAATGCGCTATGAAGGAGGGGTGCATCGGGTACAACGAATTCCAATCACTGAAAAATCAGGCAGAATTCATACTTCTACTGCTTCGGTGGCCGTCTTATCCAAGCCTCAAAAAGCTCAAATCCAACTCAACCCAAGTGAACTCAAGATTGAATTTTATAACGCTTCGGGGCCGGGAGGTCAGAACGTAAATCGAAGAAAGACAGCAGTCAGAATTACTCATCTTCCTACGGGCATTATCGTTACTTCCCAAACTTCTCGAAATCAGCTCAAAAACAAAGAAAACGCGATTGCGCTTCTCCAAGCAAAACTTCTTCAGCAAAAAGAAGCTGCAGAACAAGAGAAAATTTCAGGAACGAGAAAGGCTCAAATCGGAGACGCAGAGCGAGCGGAAAAAATTCGCACCTATAATTTCCCCCAGGATCGCATCACCGACCATCGGATCAAAAAATCATGGCATGGAATCGAGAACATCATGCAGGGAAAACTCGATGAACTCATCGCCGACCTCTCCAACCATTTCAAGAAGCAGTAGGTACGTCTAAGCTCGTACATCCTGTCACCGGAGGGCCTCGATATCTTTCTCGTATCTTGCAGTGATGCGCATAACGGAATCTGCATAAAAGCGATATCTCGAGTTTGTACCCCCGGAGAAATAGATCAAAGCCGCCTTCCACTCGCCATCACGCGTTTGCTTTGCCGCTCCCCCATCTGCAAGATATAATGCTGCCGCAAGAAACGCGTCTTTAATGTTCCATGGATCTGCAGATTTGCCAGTTATCTGAACTATTCTCTCTCGATATCCCATCCATGTGGAAGGAATGAACTGTGCAGGACCCATCGCCCCCCCATATCCTCCTACGCTTGGAATTGGACAAGAAATCGGGGTATGAGAGGGGTCTCGTGTAAGTTCCTTCGTGATTTGCAAAAAGAGGGGCACATCTCTTTTCGGGTTCATCACTTTGCGCACCTGTTTTCCATTATATGCAACTACCCCATCTCCGGTTTGCGTATTTTTCAAGTAACACTGACCCACATTTTTCCCAATGTTTGATTCCTGGGTAAGAACTGCAAGTAAAAATGCTGGTCTTACGCTGGTTTGTCCGGAAACGACTTTTGCAATTTCCAATGCTTCTCCAAAGGTGGGAGCTTCCGGCACTCCAATGAGTTCAAAAATTCTCGAACGTATCTCTTGAGCTCGTTTTTGTCTGCCCGCAAGGAGCTTTTGGTATTCTGATTCTTTCCCCTTGGTCACTTCCAAAAGTTGCTCGGTTTGAGATTGAAGCGTCTGGTTCTCTTGCTTTTGGAGCATCTGAATTTTCACAAAATTTTCCTCCTCTTCCTTTTCTGTCTCGAGTGCATCTTTCTGCGACTGGAGATATGCATTCAGTTCTTGGAGATTTTCTACAAGTCCTCGAAGGCGCACCTGAAGTGCCTCTAACGCAGCAACATTGTGGAAGAAATCGGAAAGAGTAGAACCTGAAAGCACAATCTCAACTTTGCTTTTTTGATCTTGCTCATAAAGGCGCAAAAGAACGGCTCCCAACTGCTTTTTTATATCATCAACATCTTTCGTGGTTTTCTCGATAGAAGCTGAAGTATCGGTAATTTGAGCTCGCAAATCATAAATTATTTTGTTGCCTTGTGTAATCTGCAAATTGAGTTTTTTAATCTCGCTGCGAAGAATCGAGATTCTATTTCGGAGGTTATCTTTTTCTTGTTGAGTCTTGGTGATATCTCGTTCAATCTCGCCGATCTGCTGCTCTAATTCCTTGAGTTCTTTTTCCAAAAGCTCTCGCTCTTGAGAGGGAGTCAAGGTTTCTTGTGCGGTGGCAAAAAGAAAAAGACCTGACAACAGAAAAGCCAGGAAGATCGTTTCGGGGATGAAAACTTTTAAGAAAAAACGCATACAAGTATTTCGTGTATGGCACCGAAGGATTCGGGATACGAACTACAAAATACTATATAGTCGGGGTCTCTGTTTTTTCTTCCTCCTCTTTCTCCTCTTTTTTCTCTACTTTCTCTACCTCTTCCACTTTCTCCTCAATTGGCTTCTCTAACTCCTTTTGGACATCCTCGAGAGGAACAACTTGAGCCACTATGTCCTCTTGATCTCGGAGAATTTCTACTTGCGCGCTTTTGGTCAAGTCTTTCACCAAGATTTTATCTTCAAAAGTTGCAAGTTTTCCAATATCAACTTTTATCTCATGAGGAAGATTCTGCGGGAGAGCTTTTACCTCAACTTCCTGGAGATTTTTAATGAGTGTTCCTCCAAGGTTTTTCACTGCAGGGGCCTCACCCTCAAAAAGAAGGGGCAGGGTAACCTCAACCTCCCGATCAAGAGGCGGCTGATAAAAATCTACATGAATCACTTTTCCTCGTAGCGGTTCTCTCTGAATCGTTCGAATAAGCGCCAGGGAGTCTTCTCCTTGAAGTTTTAAGGTGATGAGAGAGCTCTCCCCTGCTTTTTGATATACTTTGTCGAATTCCTTTTCATTTACTTTCAGTGAAGTAGCCGAAACCTTTGGGCCATAGAAAACAGCAGGAATCCATCCCTGCTTTCGTAACATATGGAGTTTTTCTTCCTTTTCTCGTTTTTGAGAAGGTAAAAACAACATCGTTCTTTGAAAGATATAAGCTACAGTCTATTTGCCGATCCAAACACCTTGATCTTTTCCTCTGCAACTTTCTGTACGGCTTCGACGATCGGAGGAAAAAATTTATAAGGAGTAATCTCCGAGGGGTTTGCTGTTAATGCGTTTCGTAGGGTATCAGTGAAGGCAGCTCGCAGCTCTGTACTTATGTTTATCTTCACAATACCAAGCGAAATAACCTTTTTCACCTCTTTATCGGGAATCCCCGAGCCGCCATGTAATACTAAAAAAGATTCTACACGTTTTCTAATTTTTTGCAATCTCTCAAAATCCAGCGGAGGCATTTTTTTATAAATACCGTGGACATTCCCAAAGGTCGTTGCCAAACTATCAACCTTTGTCTCTTTTGCAAAGCGCTCCGCCTCCTCTGGTTTCGTAAAACCGGCTGGGTCTAATACAATCGTTTCCTCTTGATGGACAACAGATCTCCCCAACAATTTTCCCACCTCTCCCTCAATCACAGAAATACCTCGCTTGCGCGCATACATCACCACTTTTTTCGTAAGTGCGATATTTTCTTTGAGCTCATGGTCTGATCCATCAAAGTGAACCGCATCGTATCCTGCTTCGATGGCTTCCTTGATAGATTCCAAGGACTTCCCGTGATCGAAATTCAGGAAGATCGGCAGCCGGGTGTCTTTTCGATAGGAGTCCACGAGCGCGAAAGCCTGATGCAATCCCACAAAACCACTATCCCCTTCTGAAGTTCCCACCAATAAAGGCGATCGTAAAGCCGCCGCAGCTTGCACAATTCCCTTGAGCATTTCAGCAGACGACCAATTAAACTGCGCCATCGCCCATCCTTCTTTCTGCGCTTTGGCGTAATAATACTTAAGGGTTCTCTTACTCTTCATTATGTTTCAGAAAAGGAATGACGTCTTCTTTTGTGAGTAATCTTCGAACATCCGAATGTGTAATCAAACCATAAGATGGTTTATGGCTGAAGCCAATGTACTCAACCTTCTTTTTCATGGAACGAATTTTCTCTAACGCTGGAATCAGGTCAGTGTCAGAGCTCACTAAGATAACACTATCATATATATTCTCGTATGCCCCTACTAATAAATCAACTGCCATTAACACATCCACTCCCTTTTCATGATAACCATCGGTCTTCAGCATGTGACCGAATCCAATTTGCCAATCTTGTTTCCGTAGTTTATCTATCAGAATTCGCTGATTTCTACGTAATTCTCTACTTTATCGAATAATCAAAGCCCAGGAGATTCTTTAACTCCATTTCCTTCAAACGATGGTAGAAATTACTTCCATCAATAATTGTAAAAACTCTTTCGTTGTTTTTCATACGGTACCAGTTCTTTGAAGAAATCAAACCCCGCGGGGCCCGAAGGCGGCGCGGGGGGGTTAATACTTGAATCTTATCAAATCTCCGAATGCTGTCAAGTCCTTTGGTACAAAAGCCAACTGCGCCATCGCCCATCCTTCTTTCTGCGCTTTGGCGTAATAATACTTAAGGGTTCTCTTACTCTTCATTATGAAGCAGTGTGCATAAATTACACCAAGAATCCCGCAATCAAGATTGCAATGATATTTACCACCTTAATCACGGGATTGATGGCAGGACCTGCGGTGTCTTTGTAAGGGTCGCCGACAGTATCGCCAGTAACCGCAGCCTTATGAGCATCAGAGCCCTTGCCGCCAAGATGGCCTTCCTCAATATATTTTTTGGCATTATCCCAAGCAGCGCCTCCCGAAGTCATGGAAATCGCGACAAACAGGCCAGTAATAATGGTACCTATTAAGAATCCTCCGAGCGCCTCTGCTCCCAAGATAAACCCAACTCCGATAGGAGCTGCTACCACGATAGCGGTGGGTAAAATCATTTCTTTCAGTGCTGCTTTGGTTACAATATCAACCGCAGCACCATAGTCGGGTTTCCCCGTGCCTTCCATAATGCCTTTGATTTCTCGGAATTGCCGACGCACTTCTTCAACGACTGCTCCAGCAGACTTCCCTACTGCGCGCATTGCAATGGATCCAAAAAGATATGGGATTGCGCCGCCCAAGAATAATCCTGCTAAAACTCTTGGATCTCCAAGTTCGAATGAAAATTCTTTTCCTGCAACGTTGAGCAACTCGTGGGTGTACGAAACAAACAATACCAATGCGGCCAAGCCCGCAGAAGCTATTGCATACGCTTTTGTAACTGCCTTCGTCGTATTCCCTACTGCGTCTAAGGGATCGGTAACATCCCGCACTTCTTTGGGAAGATTCGCCATCTCTGCAATTCCGCCTGCATTATCAGTAATGGGACCGAATGCATCAATGGCAATAACAATTCCTGCCAATGACAACATCGCGACCGCAGCAAGTGCTACCCCATACAATCCTGCAAAGGTATATGCCAAAAGTACTCCTGCGACAATCACCAAGATCGGCGCGAATGTTGACTCCATGCCCATGGCAATACCCATGATAACATTAGTGCCATGCCCAGTCTTTGAGGCATTAGCTATCGTTTTCACTGGCCGAAACTTTTTTGAGGTGTAGTACTCCGTGATGACAACCATTGCAAGTGTGATTCCCACACCAAGCAAAAGCGCATTAAACCAGTTCCCAACAACCTGCATTGAACCAATCCCGTCATCACCCGCATAACCAATTGCGTCAATAGAAATATATTTACCAAGTATGACATAGAATCCCGCAATTGCGAGAATTCCACTCACAATCAACCCAATATAGAGAGCCTTCATAATGCCTTTTCCCGTTAATCGGACTACGAGACTTCCGACAATGGAAGCTAAAGTAGCCACTCCTCCCAGAAGAAGAGGAAGTTCCACGATACTTGAAACAGAAGAAAACAAAAGTGAACCCAAAAACATTGCCGCTACCATGGTTACCGCATAAGTTTCAAACAAATCCGCTGCCATGCCGGCGTCGTCGCCAACATTATCGCCGACGTTATCTGCAATAACTGCTGGATTGCGAAGATCGTCTTCGGGAATTCCAGCTTCAACTTTCCCGACAATATCAGCCCCTACATCTGCTGCCTTAGTAAAGATGCCTCCTCCGAGTCGCGCGAACACGGAAATCAAAGATCCCCCAAAGCCAAGACCAATAAGAGCTTCGAGGTTTTCGTTTCCGACGATTGAATAAAAGACAGAAACCGAAAGTAGCGCCAGCCCCACTACAAAAAATCCGGTTACCGCTCCTCCGCGGTATGCAACCGAGAATGCTTTGGAGAGTCCACTTTTTGCAGCTTCGGTTACTCTCACATTTGCTCTTACCGCAACCATCATTCCTAAAAATCCTGCGAGAGCGGAAGCAACTGCTCCAATCAAAAAACCAACTGCAATCCATGGATTATCTTTAAAAAGAAGCCACAAAGCAATAAAAACAGGGATCGCAACAATGGCAACCGTTCGATACTGACGTTTCAAATACGCAGAAGCGCCCTCTTGGATCGCCAAAGCAATCTGCTGCATTTTGGCATCGCCTTTTGGCAATTGCAAAATCTGCCATGTGAGAAATGCGGCATACCCAATGGATAAGATCGATGCAATAATTGGAAAGATCAACATATGAAAAATTTCTTTAGAAAAGAAGGATAATTGATTTCTTCTGTTATTCCAGCTTAAGCGACCTTGCTGCGGCTACAACGTGCCTGACCAACGTCGCAACGTATCCCCCTTCGTTGTCATACCACGATAGCACTTTTACAAGATCACCGTCAACGACTCGCGTCATTTCCAAGTCCACGATTGCTCCATAAGGCTGTCCAATAATATCTGAAGATACAAGGGGTTCGTCACTCACCGCGAGCACATCCTTGAACCGAGACGATTTTGCAGCTTTCGTAAGAATGTCATTCACTTCGCCCGCCGTAGTTTTCCGTTTTGCAAGAAATGTCAGATCTGCGATGGATCCTGCGACAATTGGCACTCGAAGCGCAATTCCATCGAATTTGCCAACAAGATCAGTAACAGCCCGCGTTACAGAAATCGCGGCTCCGGTGCTCGAAGGCACGATATTTTGCCCCGCAGCCCTTCCCCGACGCATATCTCTGCCTTTGGTTGGACCGTCAACCAAACTTTGAGTGGCAGTATATCCATGCGTGGTATTGAGCAGTGCTTTTGCAATTCCAATTTTTTCGTTGAGCACTTGCGCGATTTGAGCAACCGAGTTAGTAGTGCAAGAACCATTTGAAGTAATCTTGCATGCGCTCATCGCGTTGTCGTTCACACCCATAAGCACGGTCTTGCCCTCCTTACTCTCTTGATCTTTTGCCGGAGCAGTAATAACCACTCTTTTTGCACCAGCTCTCAAGTGCATCTTCGCTTCTTCATACGATTCGAATACCCCTGTTGCCTCCACCACGATATCAATTCCTAGTTTCTTCCATGGCAAAATAGCAGGATCTTTTTCTTGAAGTACTTGGACCGTTCTCCCATCTACGAGTAAAGAGTTTCCTTTGGCAACAATGGAACTTTTGAATCTTCCGTACACCGTATCGTACTTCAACAAATACGCCAAATTCTCGACATTCCCTAAGTCATTGATTGCCACAACTTGAGCATCTTTTTGATTTGCCATCTGCCGGAAGAACAGCCGTCCTATCCTCCCAAATCCATTGATCGCAATTTTAGTCATACCCTATGAATAATTATAGCATACATAGAATTTATTTGCTCAATAGATTAGACCTTTAATTTTCCAACTCCTGTAAGCTATGTTCGAGGATTGTATTAAAATCTTCAAAAAGAAAATGTCCTCTAAACTTCTTTCCTTCTAAAAACATGGGAAACCAGTAGCGGTCATCTGGCCACATGGAATCGAAGGGAATCTCATCGAGAGAAAACCATTGGGGCCGCATCTCCTCGGTCTCCATGGGTTCGCCTTCAAATGCTCTTGCGCAGAACAGATGCACCTCGTGAATCTTATTTTCATCGTTTTGATACCGAAACTCAAGCACCCCGCGCTTTTCAAACGCAGTGAGTCGCAAACCCGTCTCTTCTTCGAATTCCCGAAGCATGGATTCTTCAATGCTCTCCCCTTCTTTCACTTTTCCGCCAAACCCATTCCACCTCCCCTCCCCAAACCCGCGCTTTTTCATTCCCAAAAGCACTTGATCTCCCTGATGTACAATGCAAAGCGTTAAAACTTTTTTATCCATCTTCCTGCACCTTTTTGAGGAGTTGTTCCGTTAGCTTTATCGGCAAACCCTCAATACTCTCGAGGGTTCCCTCGAAACGTTCGATGTACGGCGCAATCAGAGGATTTTCAAGGGAGAATGCTCCTGCCTGCGAAAAAACGCTGCCCTCTCCTATAAGCTTTTCAATAACATCTCCCGGGAATGGACGAAAGTATACCGTGTTTTCATCGTTTGCTCCCGCCTGCAATCCACTTGCCGTGTTCGTTACAACCACGGCATTAATTGGCCGAGGGGGATGGTACGCATATCCCTCAAGGAATCTCCTTGCCTGCTCGGCGGTTTCTGGCTTCTCGAGAACTTCGCCGTTCCATAAGACCACTTGGTCTGCGGTAATCAAAAGGGCAGGTTCGTTGATTCTCGGAAGCAATGCTTCTGCTTTGGCTTTCGCAAGGGCCATCGTAAGTGCTTTCGGATCGCCGTTCCGAATTGCCTTCTCGTCAATATCAGCGGGCATAACTTCAAAAGTGTAGCCCATCCGTTCCAGTATGTTTTTCCTTTGCCTTGAGCCGGAACCGAGAATGATTTTCATAGAATACTTCGTCAACAGGCCAGTTGTACATACATTTATTCTACCACATTTTGACTTCAAAATCTATTCCATAAACAATGCAGACAATCTTTTTCTTTCTTCCTCGGACAGGTCGCGGTAGAGGGGTTTTTGGTGAGGGTCTATAGCTTCATGTATCTGGTCGTCTAGGTTTCTGGGATACAAGTGAAAGTGAAAATGCTCGACGCTTGTTCTGCTGTTGGGCACGTAGGGCTTGTAGTTCTGGCGGATGTCGCAACCAGAAGACAATCTTGCCAAAATCCTTTCTTCAAACTCAATGAGCAAATCGAGAAGCTCTTTCCTCTCTTCTTCCCTCAATTCAGAAAGCCGCGCTACATGTCTCTTTGAAATCACCAGCAAATGCCCGGGCATTAACCTCGGATTGCTCAAAATCACATACATATACTTCCCTTCTTTCAATATGCGAGGCTCTTTGGAAATGGCACAAAACGGACAGTCTTTTTTCATAAACCTATTCTAACAAAAAAACCTTGAAGGAGAACAGCGCCTCCGTCGTTCGTTCCCAACGCACAATAGTATGTCGACTCCAAACACTCCCTCACATACTTTTTCCAGTCAAATTGGTGCGTCTCTTTCATCTCAAAGAATCACTTCGGGGATCGCTTCGATGAGATCGGTGGCGACAAGAGA
>ERZ1292623.3501-Hain-H51-01um-R1-3501-length-13369-cov-7_pt1 | contig 13369 bp, 17 predicted proteins | sample MGYA00564398_ERZ1292623 | MGnify/ENA primary metagenome ERZ1292623 (study PRJEB36523, sample SAMEA6512633) | groundwater metagenome | collected 2019-01-07 | study: AquaDiva: Metagenomics assemblies of 32 groundwater samples
GAACCGGTGACCTCATCCTTACCAAGGATGTGCTCTGCCAACTGAGCTACATGGGCAAAGAAAGCCTCGCTTTCACTACTAACTTATAACTAATAACCCTTTTAAGGTTACAGGTTACTTGTTATCAGTGAAATTTTGCGCAGGCAAAATTTCCTTGGAGCGGGTGGCGGGATTCGAACCCGTGACCCCCAGCTTGGAAGGCTGGCGCTCTAGCCACTGAGCTACACCCGCATGGTGGGGAGGGGAGGATTCGAACCTCCGAAGCCTACGGCGACAGATTTACAGTCTGTTCCCTTTGTCCACTCGGGAACCTCCCCAGAATTAGCTTCGCTCACACCATTGGCTTATAACCCCTTATAGCCCATAGCTATCAGCTATAAGTGAAAATTGCTAAACAATTTTCTTTGGTGCTGGCGAAGGGAATCGAACCCCCGACCATCTGATTACAAATCAGATGCTCTACCAACTGAGCTACGCCAGCGCCTTTGATTATTTATCGGCAAATCAATGGGTTACAGTATCCTAATGTTAAAGACACAAATATACACCAGTTTGGAAAAAGATTATTATAAGAGATATTTTTTGGTATGTCAAGGGGAAAAAGCTTAATCTGCGAAGTTTAAATACATGAGTAACACTTTTTATTTATCAAACACATCACTTGCCTTTTTAAAGAACCTGGCAGTCGCCAATTTACCTATTCTTTTTGTATATTAATCTAAGTCCTTCCAATGTAAGAAACGGCTTAATCTCTTTAATACTTTTTGTCTCTGGCGCAATTAACCCAGAAAGGCCTCCAGTGGCAATTACCATTGGATTTCTGAATTTGGTCTCTGATTTTATCCTCTCCACAATGGCGTCTATCATGCCTGCATAGCCGTAGATTATGCCTGATTGCATACTGCTTACTGTATCTTTGCCAATTATATTTTTTGGTTTTATTAGCTCTACTGCCGGAAGCTTTGCTGCCCTTGCAAAGAGGGCTTCTGCAGATATTGTTATGCCCGGCACAATCACACCGCCTAAATATTCGCCCTTTGCTGACACAACGCAAAAGGTGGTAGCAGTGCCAAAATCAATAATTATCAGAGGTCCGCCAAATTCATGATATGCAGCAGCAGCATTAACAATCCTGTCAGCGCCTACCTCTGAAGGATTTTTATAGCATATCTTTATACCTGTCTTTGTATTATGATTTACAATTATCGGCCTGACATTAAAAAAGTTCCTTGAAATCTCTTCAAATACAGTTAAAAGAGGCGGAACAACGCAGGATATTATCACACTCTTTATCTTCTTAAGGCCTAATTCATCTGAATCCAAAAGCGACTTAATGAGGAGCCCATACTCATCAGTTGTCTTGTGATGATCAGTATTTATCCTCCAGTGATGAGAGAGCTTCGTTCCATTATATACCCCAAGGACAATATTTGTATTTCCTATGTCAACTGCAAGCAACATCTTCTCTCCTTAAATCACATCCCCTGACAACACCTTTTGAATAACACCGTTTCTATCCTTAATTAACAGAGCGCCGTTCTCGTCTATATCAACTGCCCTGCCTTCAATAAAACTATTGCCTGATTGAACCTTAACATCCCTGCCAATGGTAATTGCAAGGCTTTTCCATTCCTTAATTATATCATTTGCTTCATTTCTTTCAAATAAATTATACCATTCCTCAAGATTCTCAAGAACCCTGCATATCAAATTCATCCTGTCTATTGCGCTGTTAGATTCTATCTTTATAGATGTTGCCTTGCCCATTAACTCCAATGGTATATCCTTTTTATCAAGATTCACATTTATTCCAATACCAATAATAGTAGATTTAACCTTATCCTTCTCTGCATCCATTTCTGATAAAATTCCTGCAACCTTTTTATCTTTTATCAGTATATCATTTGGCCACTTGATATCCGCATCAAGACCAGTAACATTTCTAATCGCCCTTGCAACAGCAATTGCAGCAGCAAAGGTAAGGAGGGTTATTTGACTCGTTGGCATCTGAGGCCTTAAGATTATTGAAAGATATATATTTGCGCCAGAAGGAGAAAACCATGTGCGGCCGAGCCTTCCTTTGCCTCTGCTCTGCGACTCTGATAGGACAACCGTTCCTTCTTTTGCGCCTTCCTTTGCCAGCTTATGCGCATGGTCATTTGTTGAATCAATAGCGTCAAAAAGGTATATATCAGCGCCAATGAAGCGGGTAGTCAGACAATTTTTAATCCCCTCAACTGTCAGTATGTCATGTTTTTCTGTCAATTTAAAAAGAACCTCATTTTCCTCTATATATGACAAATATAAAGTTTAACTCTATATTTGTATTTGCCAGAAATCCGAACACCACAATATCCTGCCCCTGCCGCAGGCTGGCAATGGCACATCTATTTTTGCCCCTAACAGTTCTCTATGAACCATGGGAGGGATGATTATTTCTGAGGCAATATCTTTAAGGATGGAAAGACGGTCTATTTTAGCCAGACCTATAAGCGGGCCTGTATTAGAGACAATTTTCATCTACGATTTATCTTCCTTACAGTCTCTAAATCCTTGAATAATTCCTTTTCTGCTTCCTCTGGTGGATAGTTAAAGACACTAACCCGGTATCTGCCGCATACTTCAAAGAATTCTACCCGTGATATTCCTGCCAATTCAGCAGCCTTACCTGATGATACCTTGCCTAATTCAAACATCTTGAGTGCAGCTATTAAGCGTATATGCTGTTCCATCTCCTCTTTTGTCATATGCACGGCAAGCTCAAATCCGCTTGGATATTTGATCTTAAGCTCCTCTGTTTTCATTAATTTGTCTTTCTCCTTTATAAATTTATTATACATCATCTAATATTATAACTCAAACAATTTTAATATCAACAAGTTACATATTTTTTACATAAAAATTTGGGGTAAGGTATAGAAGCATTTTGTAAGGACTTTTTTCATAAAGGGGTTATACTTTTTACAGCCTGTAATTGTAAGAGAAGAAATAGGGATTGCTGTTGCCCAATAAAAATAAAGTCATTTCCCCTCTATCTTCTCTTTCAAATTATTTAGACTATGATATAATAAAATCATTAACTCAATGAAAAAGAAGAATTATATCTTTATGCTTTCAGATAGGGACAGAAAAAGACACGAACATTTAATTGATAAGGGCAAGGTAGTTGGTTTTGTTGTTCAATATGAAATTTTGCATGAGAGTAAGTGGATGCCTGTTGTAAGATTATGATACAGCCCATGGTTACGCTCACAAGGATTTAATAAATCCAGACGGCAGTAAAGAAAAAATATTTATTGGGTTGACAGACTTAAATGAGGCATTAACCTTAGCTGATAAGGATATTAATGAAAACTGGGAAGGATATAAAGAAAGATATTTTAGGAGGATAAAAGCATGACAAGGGAGGAATTATTCAAAAAGAACCAGCAGCTTTCTACAGAATTTGAATTATATCTGCTTGAGCATCCAGAAATTGAAGATGCTATTCCAAATAACGCCTTGATCGTGTTACTTCCTGAATATGACAAGGAACTCTCAGAAAAAAACATGGAGCTTGCCGAAGCTAATAAGGAACCAGGGCAAACTATCGTCTATGTCAAGGTTGAAAAATTAAGGGCGTCAAGGATTGAGGGACTAACAGTAGAAGTGGCATGAGTTGGTATAAGCAGAGAATAAAAAAGTGTTTTTATGCTTCCTTTAGCATTATTTAATAGGGAATGCTCCCCGATAATCCAATGGCTCCTTGCGGGCTTACCTCAAGCACTCCACCACTGTTGTCCATTTGCGCGCCTCGTCGCCTAAATCTACGAGTGATTTGTCCACGATTTGATTACATTTCAGTATATTCGGACCACTGACACTTTTCGCATTGGATTATATAGTAGCTTCGATCATTCCGGTGATCAATTTGTTGAGACCTTTTTAATTCAGAAGCACCACATAGAGGGCATACAAGATAAGGGAGCGGGTCTCCACAAGAATTTTGACATGTTAAATCAAGCAGTTTTTCTTGTAATCTTTTAGCAATCTCAACATCGCTTGGCCTTCCAGTAATTTCTGCTGCAATATCTTCCATTCTTGTTTCATTGTTAATTGAAAAGCCCTTGTAATCAGCAATTAATGTCAGCAAAGGTGTATCATCAAGCATAATAGGGACAATACGAAGAGACTGATCATCTATTCGCCGCCTAAGATAGGCTCTAAGCTCAGTGCTGACCCAATTGGATGACATGGCGTTAGCAGACCAAACAATTATAAATATATTTGCATTAGACAGGCCTTTCTCAATGCCACCAGTTAGCGAATCGCCAGGACTAATTGACCACTCGTCAAACCACACGCCGATCCCTTGTTCAATCAGTGCAATTGCTAAGAGTCGCGCTGTTACCTTGTCGGCCTTGTTATGACAAATAAATGCAATCATATATTATTATGCAAACATTTACTTTTAAGCTTATTCTAAAAGAGTATAGGATCAGGTCTACACCCTGCACTACCTCAGCCCATTGCTGATATGTCCTGCCATTAATATGCCTGTGAACTGAATCAGGCAGCTTTACGCTTAAGGCGCTCATTGCAGCCGCTGCTTTTAAGCTTCTTTGATTGAATTATATAACGGCCTTGAAGGGGTGTCAAACTTTTTTCTGAAAAGGTAGAGGCAAGTATTTTTTACCTTTAATTAATGGATTATGCTATAATTCAGCAGGAGGTGAAGGTATTATGGACGCTGCAGAAAGGAAGGTTCTTGACACTTTCAAGGGGTTATTATTAAAGCGAGTTTCTCCTTATAAAATGATTCTGTTTGGCTCAAGGGCAAGAGGCGATGCTGCTCCATACTCAGACATGGATGTTCTAATAGTTCTTGATAAAGCGCCTAATGAACAGGATTTGGACTATATCAGCGATTGCGCATGGGAAGCAGGTTTTGAACAAGGCATTGTGGTAGTTCCGGTTGTTTTTTCAAAAGATGAATGGGAAAACAGCCCTGAACGTTATTCCTTGCTTGCAAAGGCAGTTGAAATGGAAGGGGTTCCTATTTGAAAGACGATGAAATAGCCACCCTTATAAAATATCGTTTAGAACAGGCACAGACTGCCCTTAATGACGCAAAATTCCTTCTGGATGGAAATCGCAGTCCACAAAGCATTGTAAACAGGGCTTACTATGCAATGTTCTATACAGCCCTTGCCCTTCTGCAAAGAATTGGAAAGGTTCCATCAAAGCATACAGGCGTGATCAGTTTATTCGACACTGAATTTGTTTTAAAAGGTATCTTTAATAAAGAACTTTCAAAGTCCTTTCATAAAGCGTTTGAGCTGAGGCAGGTTTCTGACTATAAAACCTTTAAGCCAATCTCAAAAGAAAAGGCTGAAGAGACATTGAATAATGCAAACTGTTTTGTAGAGACTGTTTTAAAATATCTTTCTTAACAACAATATTAAAATTATAGTAAAATCTGGGTCAAAGGCAATAAAGTTTCACATCCCTACCAGCCCTCTTACAAAGCAAACTCAAGAAAATACTGATTTTGTTTTCATCTTCTTTTACCTCCCTGTCTGCCGAGAGGCAGGTTAGCTATCTCCATACTCATTGAAATTGACTTATAGGAATGCGTTAATGCGCCGATGGAGATTATGTCAACGCCTGTTAAGGCGACTTCCCTGACATTTTTCAGATTTATATTCCCGGATGCCTCAACTACTGACTTTTTGTTTATCATGGCAACTGCTTTTTTCATCATTGATATTGACATATTATCAAGCATAATTATATCAGCGCCTGCTGTTATTGCATCTTTTACCTCTTTCAGGCTCTTGGCCTCCGCCTCTATCTTCATTGTATGCGGAATATTTTGCCTTGCCACTGCAACCGCCTTTCTTATGCCTCCTGCTATACTAATATGATTATCCTTTATCAGCACAGCATCATATAAGCCAAAGCGGTGATTATGCCCGCCGCCCATTAAGACTGCATACTTCTCAAAGATGCGAAGATTAGGCGTTGTCTTTCGTGTATCAACTATCTTTGCATCTGTTCCCTTAACTGCCCTTACAAAGCTATTAGTGAGTGTTGCAATGCCTGATAACCTTTGTAATATGTTTAATGCAGTCCTCTCGCCTGTTAATAGCGCCCTTGCCTTTCCAGAAATCTTAGCAATAACCCTTCCCTTTAATACCTTTGCGCCGTCTTTATACACAGCAGAAAACTTTACATTCTTATCTAATTGTTTAAAAACCTCTGCTGCAATCTCCAGACCTGCTATTACTGCATCCTCTTCTAATATAATAGTCCCTTGTGCCAATGTCCTTTCAGGGACTATTATATTGGTTGTAATATCACCGCTGCCTATGTCCTCTGCAAGCGCATTTTTTACAAAGGCTGTAATCTGTGATTTTGGTATCTTCATATTTTTAGAGTCTCTATCTTCCTGATACCAGCCTCTATCTTATCCAGCTTCTCTGCAAATCCCTTATACCTTTCTTTTTCCTTTATTACAACCGCCTCAGGCGCCTTGTCTACAAAGTCCTGATTTCCAAGTTTCTTATTAACAAATTCAATCTCTTTTTTAATCTTCTCTGCCTCTTTTTGAAGCCTTGTTAATTCCTCTGCAAAATCCACCAAGCCTTCAATAGGAACATATACCTCCATATCCTTTAATATCCCTGTTGCAGACATCTTTGGCTTTTCAATATCAGCGCCGATTTTGATGCCCTTTGCCCTTGTAAAGAATTTTATATAGTCAGTATATCCTTTATAAAAATCTGCCCTGTTCTCATCTGCTGTTTTAAATAAAACCTCTATCTCTACTGATGGTTTGATGTTCATCTCACCGCGGATATTTCTAACAGAGCTTATTGCATCCTGAAGAAGCCTCGCCTCATCTTCAATACGATTATCAATCAATTTATCCTCTACAACTGGAAATGGCGCGGCCATTATGGATGATACGCTTGCTGCCTCGCCAAATCTTGGCAGCCTCTGCCAAATCTCCTCTGTTATAAACGGCATAAATGGATGCAGCAGCCTTAAAGAGGACTCAAGAACATGGAGCATCACTGTCTGTGTCATTGCAACCTTGTCTGCATCTTCCTTCTTGTTCAAGACAGGCTTAATAAGCTCCAGATACCAGTCGCAGAACTCATGCCATATAAACTGATAAACGCCATTTGCAGCCTCATCAAACCTGTAGCCTTTTAATGCCTCTGTTGTATCCTTTGTCAATCTGTTCAGCCTGCTTAAGATCCATCTGTCAAAAAGATTTTGTGAATTAATGCTCTTAGCCTTAAAATCCTTATCTATATTCATCATGGCAAATCTTGATGCATTCCAAAGCTTATTACAGAAGTTTCTGTAGCCCTCAATCCTCTCCTCTGAGAGTTTTATATCCCTTCCAGGCGATGCCATTGCAGAGAGTGTAAAACGCAGGGCGTCTGCGCCGTATTTGTCTATCATTATCAACGGGTCTATTACATTGCCTTTTGACTTGCTCATCTTCTGACCCTCTGCATCACGAACAAGCGCATGGATATACACATCCTTAAAAGGCGCATCATTCATAAATTTCAGGCCCATCATAATCATCCTTGCAACCCAGAAGAAGATGATATCAAAGCCTGTAACAAGCGTGTCAGTTGGATAGAATGCAGACAGCTCTTTAGTCTTCTGAGGCCAGCCGAGTGTAGAGAATGGCCAGAGCGCAGATGAGAACCATGTATCAAGCACATCAGGCTCCTGAATCATATTGCTGCTATTGCACTTTGGACATTTTGGCTTGCCTTTGCTAACAATAGGCTCAACTGATTTATCAATAATGCATCTGTCAACAGAGCCGAGCATCTCTTCATGCGTCTTGCCGCTCTTTCTAAGCGCTGTATAACTTGTGCCTGAGGGCTTATCATGGGAAAAGATTGTAATCTTGTCGCCAAAGCAGTCACAGCAATACCATGCTGGTATCTGATGCCCCCACCATATCTGCCTTGATATGCACCAGTCCTTTATATTCCTCATCCACTCGTAATATGTATTCTCCCAGCCCTTTGGAATAAACCTTATCTTCCCGCCTTCAACTGCCTTAATAGCCTCTTCTGCCAATGGCTTAATCTTTACAAACCACTGGAGCTTTACGAGAGGTTCAACAATTGTCCTGCACCTGTAGCAGTGGCCGACTGCATGCTGGTGCGGCTCTTTTTTAATCAGATAACCCTCCTCCTCAAGCTGCTTGACGATTTCCTTTCTGCACTCCTCCCGCTTCATGCCTTTATATTTGCCGCCTGCCTCAGCAGTCATATAACCTGAATCATCTATAACAACAATCTGTGGGAGATTGTGCCTCTTTCCCATCTCAAAATCAGCAGGGTCGTGTGCAGGTGTCACCTTTACTGCGCCTGTTCCAAATTCCATATCAACAACCGCATCCTCAATAACAGGTATCTCCCTGTTTGCAATCGGGAGGAGGAGCTTTTTACCTTTTACATTTTTATATCTCTTATCATCAGGATTTATAGCAACAGCAGTATCTCCGAGCATTGTCTCTGGCCTTGTTGTTGCAACTACAACAGCATCCTTGCTTCCTATTATTGGATAGCGGATATGATAAAGCGCGCCTGTTGTATCAACAGAATCCACCTCAAGGTCTGATAAAGCAGTATGACACCTTGGACACCAATTGATAATATAATTGTCTCTGTATATAAGACCTTCATCATAGAGTCTGACAAAAACCTCTTTAACAGCCTCTGAAAGGCCTTCATCCATTGTAAATCTCTCTCTATCCCAGTCGCAGGATGAGCCGAGCCTTTTGAGCTGCCTTATTATTGTCCCTCCTGACTCCTCACGCCACTTCCATACACGCTCAATAAACTTATCTCTCCCGATTGCATGCCGATTAGTCCCTTCATTTGAAAGCTGCTTTTCAACAACATTCTGTGTTGCAATGCCGGCATGATCAGTCCCCGGCATCCAGAGTGCGTTGCATCCACTCATCCTTTTCCATCGGATAAGTATATCCTGAAGTGTATTATTTAAGGCATGTCCCATGTGAAGCGAGCCTGTTATATTAGGCGGCGGGATAACTATTGTATAAGGCTTCTTGCCAGAATTTTCATCAGCATGAAAAAAACCCTTTTCCAGCCAGAAGCTATACCATTTATTTTCTACATCCTTTGGCTCATAAGTCTTACTCAATTCCTGTGTCATTTCGCAACAAAACACTCCTTTTTCGTAGATTCGCAATAAATATAATGCGTCATTGCGAGCACCCGAAGGGTGCGTGGCAATCTCATACATTGTCATTCCCGCAGGTTTCAGGCGGGAATCCATTAGACTGGATGCCCGATAGAGGCATTCGGGCATGACAGATTTATCTTTGGCTATGTTGTTACTATTATGAACTGATTAGTAATACATTAGCTATAATATAAAATTGGTAGGTATGATAACATCAAAGGGAGGTGTTGTAAAGAGACAAAAGGAATTTAGAAGGGTATTGATTTTTTATAAAAGATAAGAAAGAAGGGTTAAATTATATTTGAAGATCATCCATTTTTTGAAGGGGTTTTTCTTTCCAGTATTCATCAAACGGAAAGTAATCTATCAGATCATCACCCTTGAGCAAAAAGATAATCTGCTGCTCTTTCAGCCCATGGAGAACAATATCAGAAGGCCCGTCGCTGATAACTACATGGTAAATGATATTTACAGAATACCTTTCCTGTTCATTTATGTTTTCAAATTTGATGAGTGAAGAGCTGATAAGCTTTCTCTCAATTTTAGCATCATCACTTAGACTGACCTCAATAGCATGATTAACAAACCAGCCCTTTAACCATGGCTGGATTATCTCTTTAAAAGTATCCTGCCTTTCTTTAGATATCCCATCCTCAGCAGGCGCATTGGCAGATATTCCAACAGATAAGATAAGTACGAGGATTATGGCGATGATTTTAGGATGCCCCTTATTTTTATTAATCCAATTAAACATTATTATTTCCCCCTTAATTTAAGCCTCCTAATACATATTATTGCATATTTCGTGCCAAGAAGAAATATTAATAAAATTATGAGGTTGTAAAATATAGAGGGGTTTGACAGGCATGAAATTGACAAAAAATGTCAGGGGAAAGCAAAATAAGGGATAGTTATACATATTTTTGGGGATTAGCAGGATGCGGACCCTGTACGAGGAGATTTACCTCTGGATCTCCAATCAGCTAAAGGGCTTCATGCGATAATGTCACTGTCCAGTTTTCAACTAATTTTTTAGAAAGCTCCGTAAAGACAAAACCATACGGTATGCCGCGGTTGTTGGCATCATGATAGCCGAGGGCCCCCTCAACATCAACCTTATCCCAAAGATAAATAACTGCATCCCCCCGCATATCAGCAATATTCTGCTTCTCCGGCTTCTGCCCGCTCCTGCCCTCCAGCCTAAGCGTAGCGCCTATGCTCCAGTAAGGCTCATAATCCTCTGCAATCTGGCGATTAATCGCCCTAACTGCGCCTTGTAATTGCTCATCAGTAACCTGACCATTTGAATGGTTAATAATTGAAATAATCATACAATCCTCTCCTTTCCTTTTTAGTGTAATATTGGGGATTAGGTCTGTATAAGTCTACTCATTACCAAGGATTGCAAGGCATCTTGTGTAATCATTTTTATCTTTAAATATCTTCTGCCTTTGATTGCCTCGTGTTATTACCTGATAAAATGCCCCATTATATTCAATCCTCAGTTTCCTTGCCGTAAAACAAGAATATCAGTTTCAAATCAGAATATCAATAGTCAAGTCGAACCCTATTACTGACTAATTCCAGTTAATTCAATAAGGAAGTATCCACTAAAATAGGACTAAACTGTTACTTATTTTTTTATCATTTCACAAAAAATTGCCACTATCAGCGTGGTGATGGCAGAGTGAACAGGTCTCGTGGTGTCACCGAACGGGCAAGCTGATACGCAGCATAGGCATCAACAAGCCCAGCGCCAGTCGCCCCATCATGACCCTCTCCTGCTGGTTGGCCATGTGCGCTCTGGCCTGTTTTAATATCCCGTGCTGATGCGCGTAGAATGGCCTTGACAAGTGAAGGAGAAAGCCCAGGCTGTACCTGCTTAAGCAGCGCACAAACACCGGCAATTTGTGGAGACGAAGCGCTTGTTCCGCTGATAACAGCCCAGCCGTCATCTGGTGCAGTTTCATCCTTGTTAGGAAAGGCGCCTCCTGCGAGGCCAGTATCTATTTGATCACCGGCTTCTACAGGCAGCATAATATAGATGCCTCTGGGCTTCATTCCAACTAATCCGCAAACATCTGGCACATGGCGGCCTGGATATATCAGGCTGTCAAAACTGCTGGCATAATTTGATGCTTCTAATTTAAAATCGCCTCCAGCCAGATTATCATGCGCATAGACTCCGCCAACTGCAATAACATCCGGCATCATAGAAGGAAAGGCTATGTGGCCATTGCCAGCAGAAAAACAAACAGTGATACCACGGGTGCGTACTGCCTCAATGACTGCCGCTTCCAAAGGTTTAAGAAAATTAGGCAAGGTCGTGATCCCTGTCAGATCATAAGCCCAGCTATTTGTCATGACTGCTGGATACAAATCAGATGCAGTCTTAAAGGCAAGTGTTGCATTGGACCCCATTTTGATTCCTATAAAGTCTATATCTGGCGCAGCGGAAAAGATGTTAGCAGCCTCAGCAGTTCCATGCCCAACTTCATCATGCTCCAGCCTAATAGCATCAGGTGAAAGGGTTGCATTATAGTTATAACCATGCCAGGTATAAAATGGGTGTTTGTAGAACCCTGTATCTGGCATTGCAATCAGAACACCCTTGCCTGTTACTCCAAGTTTATGGACGGATGTGGCGCGAAGCACCATGGCAATATCTGCAGGAACGCGGAGGTGATGATATCCGACTCGTGGAGGAAGGGGAGATTCAAGGAAGATCGGCGGACGCTGTGGATATGCCCGTTCCACCAACCCTTTGAGTTTTTCTGGAATAGTAAAAGGAACATCTGCAACATGAGACCAGTAGCTAACCTCTCCGACTTCTGGATGCGCTTGACTTATAGGCTGGCTATTTTGTTCTACCCGTGTGCCAAAAACCTTTTCCCATAGTTCCCGCGTGCCTTCACCACTAATGGAAAAGGTGCCAATGTGCCTTACACGAAAACCGAGTGATTGAAGAATGGTTGCCACCTGAATACCGCGGCCAGCAGGTGGAACAAACTTTTGGATGTTTTCGGGCCCAAGAAAGACATCGGTTGCAAACATGGATTCTTTGCTCTCGGAATGCAAAACTGCTTCAAAAATTACCATACCATCCTGTTGTTGTGCCATTTTTATTTCCTCCTTCTTTTTGGTTAGTTTTTTTGAGCTTTTCTTCTTATACCTTTCTGGCATATTTACTCCTTTCTATTTAATAAACTCAGGCGGCTCTGTAAACATCACCTTAGCAACAAGATCCTTAAGTTCCAAAGGGATGCGCATGTTTTCTGTCAATGCCTTCTGAAAGGCCGCCTCAGCTCCCTCCGCTTCTGATACTACAGTCTTTTTTCTCGTTTCAAAGGAGACATTGAATATAGACTCACAAAGCGACTGCGGCCCTTGCACACTTATTGTCAATCCAATGTGTAAGACTTTAAACCCCATTCTCTGCAAGGCAATGGCTGCCTGATTTGCCTTATTTGGCATAGGCTCAATTTCTGCTGAAATTATGTTTTCTGTCATAAAACACCTGACGGTTTGCTACACCCATTTTTGCATGGATTCAGACCATACCGTCTCCTTATACATAAATGGAGTTCTGCTATTATTAAGTAGCCTGTTAATCTCTTCATCTGACAGCGCCAGTCCATTAAATTTTTCACTATCTGTTAATGATTGCTTATTTCGCTGTTTAAGCGCCTGCAGGTGAATGCGCAGGTCCACATATCTCAGTTCATCTGAGAGATGCTCCCAATTGTTGGCGTAAGCGGCTGATTTGTTTGCCGCTCTTTTGCTGTCAGTTGCTACTTCTGGAATAGTTCTATTCTAATCTTTAATATTCAACTATTCAATTAATAATTCTTCAATCTATCTTACTAATCTTATAATATGCCTTTCTGCCTCTAAGATCTTCTTTTTTAATAAGCCCGCTTTTTATTAAATCTTCTATAACCTTAGAAACATCCTCTACTGATTCGTCTATTCTTTCCAATCCCAGCCACCATTTTGCAATCCCTTCAAGTGTATCTCCAGCATCAGGGTGTTTGCTGAGGTAGTCTATAATTCTTCTGGCGACTTCGTCGTTTTTCATCTTTCTTTCCCCTCACCCTATCCCTTGTATGTTATAATTGTCGTGAACGTGACAGACCGTCCT
>ERZ1292623.3502-Hain-H51-01um-R1-3502-length-13368-cov-7_pt1 | contig 13368 bp, 12 predicted proteins | sample MGYA00564398_ERZ1292623 | MGnify/ENA primary metagenome ERZ1292623 (study PRJEB36523, sample SAMEA6512633) | groundwater metagenome | collected 2019-01-07 | study: AquaDiva: Metagenomics assemblies of 32 groundwater samples
GCGCTGTAGAAATTGCGGCGCTCACGCGCGATGCTGACACGGACGGGCTCAAGGATTGGGAAGAAGCGATTTTCCGCAGTGATCCGCACAATCCCGACACCGATGCCGACGGCACTAATGACGGCGATGAGATAAAACAAAACCGCGACCCCCTAGTGCCGGGGCCGCATGACGCCATGGCGACCTCAACACCAGAATTTGTTGCGTGGGACGACGCGCCGCCGGGAAGCGTCAATCTCACCGGACGCCTTGCCCAATCCCTCGGCCAGCAGTTGATTGCCCAGCGCCTCATCAATCCAGAAGCGTCCATAGATCCGACCGCGATTGCCAAAGAGATTGCCGCAGGAGCCACCGCGTATCAGCCCACCGCGCCGCCACTCACTATCAAGGACATCATCGTCGTTAAAGACCAAAGCCCCGCGGCCATCACCGCGTGGGCAAAACAGGTTGAGGCAATACTTCATAATGCTTTCCGCGACAACACTCAAGATGAAATATCTTTGACGCTACACGCCATTCAAAAAGACGATTACACGGCGCTCGTCGTAATTGACGCATATATTGCCGCATATGATACGGCGATCACTCGCATAAAAAAGATCTCGGTACCCCAGCTATTCGTAGGAGAACAGTTGCGCTTACTCGGCTTACTCGTGCAATTCATGGATATTGCGCACCGCCTTCGTATGGCGGAGGAGGATCCCGTCACGGCTATGGCAAGTATTAAGCCATATTTCACTCTCGCTGATCAGACACAGACGCTCAACAAAGAGATCCGGAAAAAAATGGCGGAACAGAATATTGCTTTTTAAGTCACTATGTATCTTCCTCGTAACACACACAAAACATATGCCTCAATTCTTGTTGGGATACTCATAAGCGTCCCCATACTCGCCATGCTGGCCGTCCCGCAATCAGCACATGCTATTTTTGGTATTGGTGATGTAACATACATCATAGGAAGCAATCCCGTAGCTACGTTCGCAATCACTAACCCACCAGGCGCGAGTAACGCTTTTTCGTCTGACACGCTGAAAGAATATCTTCTGGACCTCGCGGCTCGTATCATCGTCGGTACTGTTATCCGCGGACTCACTAATCAAGTGATTGGATGGATCCAGGGAGACGACGGCGCCAACGTGGGTTTTGTGGGCAACCTGGACGAGGCATTCCGCAAGGAAGCCAATCTCGCCGGAGGGGAGTTTTTGAACAATCTCGCTGGGATTGATCTATGTACCGCCAATCTGCGGGGGTACCTCAATATCAGCTTGCGAACGCCGGGGCTTCAGCAACGGCTTGGATGTACGCTGTCCGGCATCGGAGTGAATGCAGAAAGTTTTTTCAAGGACTTCTCACAAGGCGGATGGCCTGCGTTTCTAAAAATTGGCTTGGAACCGCAAAACAATCCCTACGGCGCATATCTTATTGCTCTTGATTCAAAACTCGCGTTAGAGGATGCAGCGGGAAGACGTATACAACTCGGATTTTTAGCAGGCGACTCATTTCTCGGCGGCAGAGGAGCGATACGAAAAAAAGAAGTATCTACGGTGCAGGTTCAAGATGCTGATGCTGACGGAAACGAATTTATGCGCGAAGAACAAAGAATCACAAGCCGCACCGAATACAACACTAAAACCCCGGGCGGCCTTGTCGCTCAAACACTCGCGAAAACCGTAAATATCGGCTACGACTTTGCGGTTGTTGCGGACGAAATAAATGAAGCAATTGTCGCAATTGCCAATGCGCTTATCACAAAACTTGTCAGCGAAACATACAGCATCGCAAGAGGAGACGATAGTGGAGAGGAGGAAACAGGTGAAGGATTGTTCACCAGTGAATTATCCGAACTTCCTTTTGGCGCCGCTGAACTCCAAGGGCATCGACTCGTCCGAGAACCCGATAGCATGATGCTCAACGCGGATAGCGGATTGACTACTGCCGATCAGATCGTCAATGTAACATTACGCACTCTCTTCATTACCCGCAGACAGATTCAAGAGATGACCGCATCCCCCGAGCCGCTCACACCCGCCCAACAGGCGCAACTCGCCACTCTGCGCCAAACCGAAGCAACCATGGAAGCAAAACTCTCTGTTATTCTTACTCTAAAAGACCGTTTGGTTGCATCAACCCGCGATATCCTTCTGCTCAAACAAGTGTTCCAAACAGCAATATCCGCCGAGGATATAACGCAAGCCGTGGAACGAATTGAGCAGATCGCGCGAACCCTTAGCGTGATCATCCAAGAAATTGAGGCGGTTGATGTAGAGACGACTATTACTCTTCCGCTCATACCCACGGGCGATGTGAAGCAGGACACCGCGACGGAACTGCGCAATACGACCATACACATTTCAACGATGACGTCGCTTCTGCGCGAGATGCAGAGCGAGGCGAGACGGCTTGCAGCCCAAACCGCGTCCACCACGCCCCAGCGCAAGGCAGACCTAGAGGCAAAGAGTAGAGAAATAGACACCGAGGTCATACGTCTCGGCGAGTCCCGCAGCGCGATTGCCGCGGCGCTTTCCCTCTTGGAACGCGCCACGACTCCCGCCGAGATAAACACCGCAATTGGAGGAGCCATTGACGAGATGCGGGCAACCGGAGACGAGATTAAAAGAGCGAGCGCATTGATGATCGCCATCGTGCCGCTTTTGAAGCCGGAGTAAAAAAATGATCACTGCACTCGCACAGATTAAAAATGGAAACAACCAAAAAACCGCAGGTTATGCGGTTTTCGGCGGACTTAGATTGGTCCAAGCTCCAGGATTATCACCTGCAAACAGTATAGCAGATAGAAAAACCTTGTCAAGAGACATTGGGGATAAGTTGGGAACCGTGGAGGTGGCGGGAATCGAACCCGCAAGCCCATGGGTGATAATCCTGGACTCGAGCCAATCCACCCCCACGGCATATTTATGTTATCAACAAACGCGGACAACATCAATATAACCCTATGACCCTTCCGAGAAGAAAAACTCTTGTCCTGTTCGCCCTGTCCCTCGCCCTCGTCGCGGTGGCGGTGTTTTGGGGTGATGCGCCGAAGGCAAAGGTAATACCCAGTAACCGATAGCCTGTATGGAAAAGGATTTTCAAAAGTGGCATTCATTCAAAGAAGACCTGCACCGTAACGCCGAGCGGGTATTGTTTCACGAGCGCGAAGTTTGGTGGTGCGCGCTCGGAGCGAATGTCGGATTTGAACAAGACGGCAAGAATGATACTTTTGAGCGTCCGGTCATTGTCTTTCGGAAATTCAACAAAGAGGTGTTTTGGGCGCTCCCTATCACAACACAAGAAAAAAGCGGCAAGTATTATTTTTCGTACACGCATGACGGAAAACGATTTTCCATTATCCTCTCGCAAATGCGCCTTTTGGACGGGAAACGGCTGTTGCGCAAAGTCACCACCTTGCCCAATACTGAGTTTCAGGAACTTGATATGCAATTTCATGTGTTGGTAAAACAGACAATCCCGCCATTGCTGGCGGGATCTCGGAGGCCGAAGCCGTTTATGAATCAAGTATAGCAGTCCGCATAAATATGTCAAGTCCAGCGAAAATACCCATAACCCCATGACTCTTCCGAGGAGAAAAACCATTGTCCTGTTCGCCCTGTCCCTCGCCCTCGTGGCAGCGGCGGTGTTTTGGGGTGGTCCGGAGGTGCCGTCCGCCAATGCCGCACAAACAGCCCCCGCACTCACGAACCTAAAAACGGCTCTTGGAGAAGGCGCATTGGCAGGATTGGGGAATGGTCTTTCTGCCTTCGCATTCGTCACCGCCGTATTACTGATCGTCTACGGCGCATCAACCTTCTTTCTCGGCATTGTAGGAAGTTTTCTTGATACAGTTTTTAGTTGGAATGTCTCTTGGAACCCCTCAACCATCCCTATCGTTCTGGATGGATGGATAGCCATGCGGGATGTCGCAAATGGGATATTTATTCTCATTGTACTTTGGATTGCGATCGCCATCATTTTCAATCTTGATAACCTTGGGGGGAGGAAGCTGTTGGTACGGGTCATCGTCGTAGCGCTCCTTATCAACTTCAGTTTGCTGATGGTATCGGCAGTATTTGGATTCGCCAATATGCTCGCTCATCCGTTCTATAAAGCGCTCGGCCTTGATCTCAATAATCCTAAAAGCTCTCTATCTACCGTCATCACCGCGAAAACTTTCATTCATGAAACAGCAAAAGGTATTGCGGGAACACAAAGCGATCAGTTATTTAAACAGCAGTTGGAGCAACAAGCGCAATCCCATCTCGATGCCCAAGGGTCGTCTTTCGCTTCGCTGTGGCGATCAGTAGGAGGCATACAAGAGACGCAAGCAGCACTTCCGATAGCAGCGGCCGCTTGGATAGGCCTTAAGTGGTTCGGTATAGCTGCCGCTGGTGCAATCGCAAATTGGCTGGTAACAGCAGGGGTTACTGCAGGCGCGGTATATGCGTTTTGGAATCAAGGGATGAGCTTGATTGTCGCAGACGTCTTTTTACTGGCGCTACTTTCAGCGTTTGTAACGATGACGGTACTCTTGCTCCTACGATTGGCGGCGATGATTTTTATTGCCATCTTGGCGCCCATCGCCTTGATCAGTATGGTTGTTCCCCGCTATGGAGAAAAGTTTTGGAATCAGTGGCTTAGCTACCTCCTCAACTGGGCGTTTATGGCTCCGGTGTTTTATTTCATGACATACATCGCCGTCCTCTTTCTAGACCGCTTCTCTGTCGCGATTCCCGGAAATGGCACGAATGGCACTGTCGGTTTTGGCGGCAACGTGTACAAGATGCTCGCGCTGACGATGTTTCTTGCGCTTTTGTGGACAGGCATCATCACCGCACGAAAAATGGGCGGCGCCATTGCGGACACCGCGCTCACTTTTGGCAAGAAGCTCGCGGGGGTGGGGCTGGGACTCGGCGCCGGGTTTCTTGCGCGCCACGCCCTACCGGGACTCGGTAAGATGGCGACAAAAACACTGGCGGGCATCAACAGAGTGCCGTTACTACGGACCAGCATTGGAAGATCATATGCGCCAAAAGCATTGCGGGGTGTCGCCTATGCAAGTCGGCAACAGATTTTGGATGCCCAAAAGCGTATGCGTGAATCCGGTATGACGAATGCTGAAATACAGCAGGGGATCGCTTCGGGTGAGATCCGTAATAAGGCAGATATTGCGGGTGCTATGCTACACCTCCAGAGCCAAAAAGCTCTACGTCCGCAACCAGGCGTGCATGGATACAACGAGACGCACCAGTTAGACGCAAAGCGGATTTTCAAAGAACTCAATCTTGATGCCGCTGGATTTCAGCGCGCAAATCCCTTGGTGACCAGGCCTGACGACTATACGGATGCGGATATTCAAAAGGAAATCGGAGATGTACGCGCGCATCAGACCATGCGGGATTCAGCGACGGGCGACTATGTCCCGCGTGAAATCAGTAGCGAGGAAGCGGCATATCGGTTGGCGTGGAAGCGAACCATTCGCGCCGGAGACATGGAAAGCATGGATCTGGACAGTTTCCGCGACGATACAAAGATAAAACTTGCGGACGGCAGGGAAGTAACCAAAGGACAGTTGATGCAGGATATGCTCCTAGAACTCGGATCAAACGATCATTTGACGAAACTGGGACGGACCAACTCTATACGCGCCCAAGAGATGCAAGCGCACTTGGAGTCGCCGGAAGGCCAGCATGTTTGGGATATTATGGACGAGAGAAAAAAACAGTACTTCAGGTCAAACCTCGCACAAGAATTGGCATTCAGCACGCCGCACTACGCGCGACCAAGCGCGGGTAGCGCCACTACGCTTTTCCGTGCAATAAATCCCCAGGTCGGGTTTGCTATACAGGAAGGGACGACCGGATACGCAAGTACGCCGCTCGTTACGGGAGGAGACGGTGTGTACGCGGCGACCCCGCGTATCGGATCTTTGCCCCCTGGTCTGCGGATAGAAGAGGGACGTATTGTAGGCAATGTGGACTCCACAGCGGTGCCCGGCAGAACATACACGCACAATGTTTCTATCGCCGACGGCACCGGCGCAGAAGTAACGGTGATTATTAATATCACTATAACGAAAAAGTAATGTGTGTCTTGGCCGCTGGCAGACGAAAATGTGCGGGAGCTTCAAAATCTTGTCGCAATGGAGTTGAAACCCATTGCGTTCGGGTTGCCGGGTTTTGATGCTTGGGACGTGTAGGAGACCGGTCGAGCAAGAGCCAATCCTACTCCTACCCAATAAGACAAACCCCCGCGCGAAGTGGGGGTTTCCTCTTTCCCTCTCTTCCCATGAAAGAGGGTTGGGGGCAGGGGTTTTTCATTCCCCCGCCCCTTCAGCTAGCACATGCTCTCTACCGGCGATTTGGTGTGAAATCACCGGTGCTGCCACAACGTTGGTGTGGTACGGTTCCGTGTCCACCACAACTTGGGCAGTTACGGCGCCCGCCCATGTTGCATGTCATACAAGGTCTTCCTCTTGTAGAGCCATCGCCTTTGCACTTAGGGCACACTATATCGCCACTCCCGTAACAACGTCTGCATTCTACAGAACCAGTCCCGTTACACCCATAGCATATTGCCATGAGAAATCCTCCGCTGGTGAAGAATCGGCCCCAATTTATTACCCGTACGCTCCCCACACCAGTAGCAGTTGCTCGAGTTTTTGTCAAGAGCCTCGATCTGGTGCTTGGGTTCAGGCACCAACAAAGGACATTTCGCGCTCGCTCACGCGGCTGTTTTCGCGGCGAAAAGAAGTGCCGCGCCAATCGCATCTTTGGTGAGTTTCGGGTAAGCTTGTATCACGTCTTCAGACGTCTCGCCAGCGGCGAGCATATCCGTGGTGAGAGGTGCACCGCAATGCGCGTGCCTTTGAAGCACATCCTTCCATGACATACTTCCGAGTCTACGGTAATATGGACGGTAACATGCAGAGCAGTATCGTATTATAACACTGATCGTGTGTACATATGCCCCGCACATACACCACAGAAGAACTGCAGGAGCGATATGAGAAACTGCCGGACGCGCTCAAGGATGCCATGTTCAGCACGGATGTGGCTGACAAGATTTTTGAGACCGGAAAAAAGAACGGGCTTACGGTGGAGCGTATCGGTTTTCTCGCGGAAGAAACCGGCAGGGTCATCCTGGGACTTACGCGGCCGAATGAATTTGTCGGCCTGCTCGCGGAACGACTGGGCACCACCACCGATGCGGCGCAGAAAATCGCATCCGACATCAACCACGGCATATTCTTTCCCCTGCGGGAAGTTCTGAAGTCAACGCATCAGGTAGATGTCGGGGAATCAGCGATACAAAAGCCGCCGGCAGTTGACTTGCGGCCGTTTGCGCGGCCTGGGGTAACATCATCACCCGGATCTTCCTCAACGCATATCGCGCAAGGCACGGCGAAAGTTCCGCCCATTGATTTGAGGAAACAAGAGTCGGAAGTACAGCCGCCACTCGTGGATGTTGGCGGACAGAGACCTCCAGCGCCGACGGTACTGCCTGCGAATTTTCTTATCAAAGAAGAGGTAGCAAAAGTCGTGGCGGAAAAAAGGATAATGCCTCCTCCATCGGCACTGCCGCCAGTGGCGCCCGATAGTCAGACCATAGCGCCAAAAGACGTTTTTCCACCGCCGTCCTCACCATATCCACAGGTACCACCCCCTGGTCTTCCCCAGAGTTCTCCCCATGTTTTCCCACCCTCAAAAGTGCCTCCCATTGACCTGCGAAAAAGTAAGGAGATAGAGCTTGATTTCATGCCGCCCCCGTCTCCAAGTCCGCGGCCTGTCCCTCTTGTCGCACCCAAACCAATAGAGAAACTACCAGATCCTCCGCCAAATCCGGCACAGTTAGAAAAGCCATCCGCTCCACCGCCAGCACAACCAGTGGGACAGAATGCAACGGGCGGGAAGACCGAGGTTTCGCCTCTCGCGGGAGGCGAAACCTCTGCGTTGAGCACGGGTATTATGCGCTCAACGCTAGGCAACATTGGTAGCGGGACGATTGATCTGCGCCCGCAAACACCATCCAAACCGCCAGCGCCAGTCGCCCCCAGCAGCACACCAAAAGTTAAGCCATGGAGCGGTTCGGACCCATATCGCGAACCCGTTGAATAATTACTATAGAGGCGAAACCTCTATAGTAATTCCCCAGAGCAAAGAGGTATGAAGCAATTTCAGGTGCCACAATTTATTACCATAGAGGACAAAGTGATCGGCCCGTTCACGATCAAGCAGTTTTTGTATATCGCGATGGGTGCAGGACTGATCCTCGCCGCGTACACATTTCTGCAAACATTCTTGTTTTTCCTGACCGCGGTTCTCGCGGGCACCCTCGCCGGATCCCTCGCCTTCCTCAAGGTAAACGAACAGCCATTCCCGCTCCTCCTGAAAAACGCTATCCTGTATCTGGTGCGCCCGCGCCTGTATATCTGGCGAAGGGAGGAGCCGAAGCCCCCGGCAAAAAAAGAGACGATCAAAACACATGAGACGTCTATTACCTCCATTCCCAAACTGTCCGCGTCAAAATTGGTTGATCTCGCGTGGAGCTTAGATATTGAAAAGAAGTTGAGAGAATAACTTTTATACCATGCCCGCAGGCGCGCCAGCCCAACAATTTCTCGCCGTAGACGCCATACGCGAAGACGTGATCGTCTTGAAAGACGGCTCTCTGCGCGTGGTGCTTATGTGCTCATCGTTCAACTTCGCCCTGAAATCCAGCGATGAGCAGGATGCGGTCATTTTCCAGTACCAGAATTTCCTCAACGCGCTTGATTTCCCCATCCAGTTCGTGGTGCATTCACGCCGCCTCAACATTGAGCCGTATTTGGAATCACTGGCCGAGCGCCAGCGAGAAGAAGAATCCGAACTTCTGCGCATCCAGATCAGCGAATACATTGAATTTATCAAAACATTTGTCGCGGCGACCAATATCATGTCCAAGACCTTTTATGTGGTGGTGCCGTTCACGCCCGTCGCTCTCCAAAAACAGGGTATGGTTTCTAAAATACTGTCGTTTGCCGGCATTGGGAAAACCGATGCGGCCATGGATGCGCGCATCTTTGACGAGCGCAAGCGCCAGTTGTGGCAGAGAGCAGACACGGTCGTGGAGGGATTGCAACGCTTTGGCATACGCTCGGTGCCGCTCAACACCGAAGAGTTGATAGAGCTGTTTTACGGACTGTACAATCCGACGGAGTTTGAAAAAATAGTAGCGCCCGTAGAGGCGTCCTAACTATGGCACTATTCGGCACAAAAAAAACGGACGGCAACGAAGAAATCCTCGCGGTGTTTCCCGAGGAGATATACCGGAGCGGGGAGTTGGCGCTCAAAGACATCCTGACGCCGTCGGCGCTTGAGGTGCGCCCCACGTTTGTGCGCCTGGGCGCCAAACTCGCCCGCACGATTTTCGTATTTTCATACCCGCGGTATCTACATACCAACTGGTTCAGCCCTGTGGTGAACATAGACAAGATTTTTGACATTGCGATGTATGTTAATCCCGTGGACACGGCACAAATGTTGCGCACGCTTCGCAGAAAAGTGGCGCAGGTGCAGTCGCAGATCACGATCCGTGAGGAAAAAGGACTCGTGCGCGACCCCATGCTGGACACCGCGTACCGCGATCTGGAAGAATTGCGCGACAAACTGCAGCAAGCGCAAGAGCGGCTCTTTTACTTTGGCCTCTACATCACGATCTATGCGACAAGCGAGGAAGAACTGAACAAAATAGAGACCGAGATGAAATCCATCCTGGAAGCGCGCCTGGTCTACACCAAGCCAGCCCTCTTTCAACAGCAGGAAGGATTTCAGACGATACTTCCCCTCAACACCGATAAATTGAAAATAAACACCTACCTTAATTCCTCTCCGATTTCCTCCACATTTCCCTTTATTTCCTATGACCTTACGTCCAACAAGGGAATTCTCTACGGCATCAACCGCCACAATAACAGTTTGGTGCTGTTTGACCGGTTTTCCCTGCCCAATGCCAATTCCGCCATTTTCGGCACATCGGGCGCGGGCAAAAGTTATCTGGTGAAACTGGAAGTTCTGCGCTCGCTCATGTGGGGTACGGACGTCATTATCATTGACCCCGAACGCGAATATGAATATCTGTCGCAGGCGGTCGGCGGATCATATGTAAACATATCACTCACATCCAAAAATCACATCAATCCGTTTGACCTGCCCGTACCACGCGAGGATGAAAGTCCTGCAGACGTGCTCCGATCCAACATCGTCAACCTCATCGGGCTGTTCCGCCTGATGCTGGGAGGACTGACGCCGGAGGAAGACGCGATATTGGACGCGGCAGTGAGCGAGACGTATGCGTCGCGCGACATCACCCCTGAATCCGATTTTTCCAAAGTAACGCCGCCGACACTTTCCGACTTGGAACTCGTGCTCGCGTCTACTGCCGGAGGAGAGGGGATTGCCATGCGCCTCAAAAAATACACGTCCGGCACGTGGGCGGGATTTATCAATCAGCAGACGAATATAGAAATGAAGAGTCGGCTCGTCGCGTTTTCTGTGCGCGATATGGAGGATGAATTGCGCCCCATCGGCATATTCCTGATTCTGCGCTACATCTGGAATGTGGTGCGGACAAACCTGAAAAAGCGCCTGCTCATCGTGGACGAGGCGTGGTGGCTGATAAAAAATGAGGACGGCGCGTCATTTTTGTTCGGCATCGCCAAGCGGTCGCGCAAATATTATCTCGGCCTTTCCACCATCACACAGGACGTGGGCGATTTTCTCAACTCTCCCTACGGCAAGGCGATCATCACCAACTCATCTCTGCAGATACTGCTCAAGCAGTCGCCTGCAACCATTGACCTGGTCGTACAAACATTCAATCTGACCGAAGAGGAACGGTTTCTCCTGCTGGAATCCGACCGTGGGGAGGGCATCTTTTTTGCAGGACTGAAACATGCGGCGATAAAAGTGATCGCCTCCTATACCGAAGACCAGATCATCACATCCGATCCAGCGCAACTTCTGCTCATACGCCAGGCAAAAGCGGACTTAAAAAACAAAACCCAATGATCAAATTCCAAATAAATCCCATGGCGGAAAATACCAAACGCTTGCCGTTTGTGTTTGGGTGCTCGGTACTTGGAATTTATTTGGGATTTGTATTTTGTATTTTGGTATTTCCGCCGAGCGCGGCGGAGGCGCAGGCGTTGCCGGCTCCTGTGTCTATCGTCGCATCTCCTCCCGCGCCCTCGCCCGGAGAGACAGTGGCGGTGACGGCGGTCACACCCTCATTTGACCGCCACACCGCGTATTTCGCCTGGATCATTGACGGCAGACAACGGCCAGATTTGTCCGGAACCGGCAAAAATACCATTGAGCTGACCGCGGGCAATGTCGGCAGTTCCCAGCGCGTTGCCGTATCGGTGTCGCGCAAAAACGGCGGCACTGGTGTCGCAGGAGGGGAGGCAGTACTCACCATCCGCGTTGCCGACCTCACACTCACCTATACTGCCGAGACATGGACCCCTGTGTGGTACCGTGGGAAAGCGTTGCCTGTTCCTGACGCAACGATTGGCATAATAGCGATTCCGGATTTTGTCGTGGACGGCAGGCGCATCCCGCCCGAGCGCCTGATCTATCGCTGGGGCCTGGATGATGAGCATAATGCCCTGTCGGGTATCGGCGAGCAGGTATTCCGCATCCGCGCATCGGATATGCCAGGCACATCGCACGAAGTAAAAGTGCGCGTGGAGGACGAGGACGGAAAAGTGCGCAAAGAGGGCGTATTCTATGTCGTGCCCCACACACCCCGGCTCGTGATTTATAACAGCTCGCCCCTGGGCGGGATTGAATTTCGCACGGCGGAACGGTTTAGCGGAGGCAGGGGATTGTTTGATTTTGTCGCCGAGCCGTTTTTCTTTCCCGTCGCAGGCCGCAATGATCTGGCGTGGGAATGGCAGGTTGACGGCAGGCCGTTTGCCGCCAACGCGGGCACGCCGCACATCATCACGGTAGACACCGGCGGATACCCCGAGGGACAGCTTTCCGTCACCGCAGGAGTCCAGATTCCGGGTTCCTTTCTTTCGCGCGCGTCGGCAATACTTGCCTTCTTCTTGCAATAAAGGTGTGAAAATTCCAAAAAACGAATCCCAAATTCCAAATAAATCACAATGACTGAAGCACCGAAAACGAAACGCTACGATCTTGAGGAGAGAAGTTTCCAGTTTGCCAAACGCGTGGTCATTTTTTGTAAAATTCTGCCCAGAACGATATCTAATAGAGAATATATCAAACAAGTCAGCAGGGCATCCGCCTCGGTGGGGGCAAACTATATTGAAGCAAATGAAGCGCTGAGCAGGAAAGATTTCGTCATGCGGTTGAAAATAAGCCGCAAGGAAGCGAAAGAAACGGCTTTTTGGTTGCGCTTGCTTATGGAAACCAATGATGAGAAACTTGCAGAGGAAGGAAGCGTATGTCTTGCAGAAGCGATCGCGCTTAAAAAAATTCTTTCAGCCATACTTGATAAATCGCAATAGCCGCACCGGGCGTGTTTTGTATTTGAATATTGGGATTTGAATCTTATTTGGTATTTGGAGTTTGTTATTTGGAATTTTATGTCTCCCCATATATTATCTGTGATTTTTATAGCCCTGACTCCGGTCATGGCTTTTGCCCAGAATTCCATCTCCGGCCTGGAGTTCCTCGGGATTTCTTCCAACGCCTCACCTGGTGAGATGATCGCAGCGCTCTACGTCTACGGCGTGGGGTTTGTAGCACTTGCGGCATTCATCATGTTCACCATCGGCGGCGTGATGTATATATTTTCGGGCGACAAAGACCCCGGCAGAGCAAAAGAAATGATGAAAAATGCGTTTTGGGGCCTTGTATTGGCGCTCACCTCATGGCTCATCCTCTACACCATCAACCCCGAACTTGTGAAGACATGGGATCCAAAGTTGCCGAAGATACAACAGTCAGGATCAGGTCAACCCAATCAACCAGTCGTAGGGACAGCAACCAGAAACCAACCGTGTGTTCCTGGTTCAACAAACCCATCTGAGGTATGCGCAGCAGGTCTGGATACCTGCGTGACTGTTTTGAACATCAGCAGATGTGCTAGATGATGAAAATAACAATTAGGTATATTTGACACGCGTCCCATCACTGTACCCGTATGAAACCCCACGAAAACAATTACGCGTTTATTGACAGCCGCCTCTTGACCTCATGATAGAGATTCTTTATGGTAGTAATTATTACTACTTTTTAGTATAGTTATGGCTCACATTGCCGCACAAATGAGTATATCACTGCCGCGAGACGTGAAGGAGTATGTAAAGCGCCGCGCGAAAGAAGCGCACTATGGGACGCCCAGCGACTATATGCGCAGTTT
>ERZ1292623.3503-Hain-H51-01um-R1-3503-length-13367-cov-6_pt1 | contig 13367 bp, 12 predicted proteins | sample MGYA00564398_ERZ1292623 | MGnify/ENA primary metagenome ERZ1292623 (study PRJEB36523, sample SAMEA6512633) | groundwater metagenome | collected 2019-01-07 | study: AquaDiva: Metagenomics assemblies of 32 groundwater samples
TCAGGGCGCCGAAGTTGTCCCAGCCCACCTCGGGCGAGGTGAAAAAGTTCTGGGTCTCGATGTCGAAAACGAGGGTATCGCTCATGATGAAAAAATTAAAGATCAAACATCAAAATGAATAAGTTATTGCTTCACGCAAACAATTAAACAATTTTGAATTTTGATATTTACGCTTTGACTTTGTTTACCGTACTCTACTCTCGAATCCGCCAACGTGTCAATCGCGCGATCATAAATTTCTCTCGTCTCGGAGAATAAATCCCGTTAGAAATTTCCGTGGGGTATTGAAATATCCGCATGAATTACTCCGGGCGGTAACCCACGTTCTCCCCGCTAGAAACATTGTTTCTAACGGGATAAAAACGTTTGCGTCCGGGGCGGATAGTTGCCTCGGACGCGGATGAAAATCATGATGTGTCCCTACTGGACGTTGGCGGCGGCGAAGGAGAGAGCGCTCTCTCGCGAGATCAAGCCAACGATCTTGGCGCCTCTGTACGCTTCAATGGCCAGAAAGCAGGCGGCCAGAAGTTCCGCTCGCTGAACTTTGAGCGACGAGAACTCGAGCGATTGCTCGAATAGCCAGCGCCCATGCTCCACGTCTCTAAACAACAACCGAAGGTTCCCCTCCCGTTTCGTGGTGCCAACCTCGCCGAGATTGGCTACCAGGAAGCCCAGATTCTTGACGAACGAGGTCGTCGCTGAACCGAGCGGACCCGCCTCATTTGGCCCATACTCTTGGTGTTTCACTGGCTCTCCTCTTCCCGCGAACAAAGCGGGTGAAAACCGAACTGATTGTATAAAATACCTAATCCCCAGAAAGCGCAACTGGGATACCACCAATGAACGCCACGCGAAGCTACTATCGTTATAATTCAATTGAATTATAACGATAGTAAGAAATTTCGACACGGCTCACCATGGCAGATGAAGGAGTTGCGAGTCAGAATAATAACAACTACCGATTGATTATAAAAATGTGGCGGCGCCTGTCGGGATGAACCGATCAGGCGCCGATTTGAGACGCGAGCCCCCTAGAAGTCATTGGTCCTCCAGCTTTTCCAGGCGGGTAACGAATCCCTGAGCGATGGCGAACGCCTCGTTCAATCGCACGAGGCACGCATCAATCCGATCCGCCTGACAGCCCTCTACGCGAGGGACAAGTTCGCGTGCCTCGCGCACGAGATCCTTGTACTTTTGCCGGAGTCTTTGGATCCGGTCATTGCGGGGCTGGAACGGCAGGCGCCAGTGCGGCACCTTCAAAAACTCGGCACGCAGGAGCTCGAGCCGGTCGAGAAGTTCGTTCGCGATTGCGAGACGGATGGTCTCGGGACCCAAGGCCAGCGGACTAACTGTCGCTCTCATAGCACCACCTCCTTTCGGGTGAGCGATGGGGAGTGTTGTCGCTTCGCGGGATGTAAAGTTTCTGCCTTCAGCATACCAACCGGCGGGCGCGGGTCAACCCGCCGAAACTATCCGCCGAATGAGCTTTTTCGTGTCTTCCGGGCCCCGAACAGCGACGCATGTTACCCCAGTGCGCTTCGCGGCGTAGTCGTTGCCTCCGGGGAAAATGGCGTCGCCGACGAAAAGCATCTTCTTGATGGGAACGTGAAGATGCTTTTTGATCTGCTTCAAGCCATAGGCCTTGTCGATGCCCTTCGCCGTTACGTCGATCGACGTATATCCCGCCGCGTGAACTTCAAGTCCCGGCAATCGCTTCGCCAGCAGTTTCGCCATTTTTAGTTTCAGGGCGGTGTTTTCGCGTTTCCATTTTTCTTTAAGAGCTACGCCTTTCTTTTCTCCGAGCACGGCGACAATATTTTGCCCGAGCGCGGAAAATGTCACTTGCGTCCTCCGGTCCTCAATAACCCGGCCATAAGTTTTCTTTGGATAAACGTAACCGGCCGCAACGAACACATCCTTAAAGGCCAGCTTGATCTTCTCCCGCGTCCGAGACGAAAGTTCGTGGCGATAAACGTTCTTCCACCCGCTCTTATAACGATAGAAAGACGTTGATGTCGTCGGAAAAAGGAAGAGACGCCGGAGAAGCCGTCGGGGGCACCGCAATGACCGAAGAAGCTGCGTTCGAAAGAGGGAATATTTTCCGCCACCGATGACTGCGACCTTCCGGATGACCAAAAGTCGCGCGAAGAGAGCGTTCATCTCGGCATCCATCGCGGATTTCGTCTTCGCCAGAGTGCCGTCGAGATCGAAAACAATGAGCTCTTTTCGGTCGAGCGCCTTGGGGATAAAAAACTTCATCTTCTGGCTGGACTTATGAGTCAATCATACGGCTCGACACGGCTCGCCGCAAGCCAAGCTCATTAGAAAACTCCGAAGGGGGTGGTCTCGGTTCATCGGAAAAATCAGGATCGCCTTGGATGCCAGAGAGTTGAATTTTTGCGGCCTTTAGCCGACAATAATGGCACACGGTAAACTCCTGCATATGAAAGGCAACGGCAAGCGACGGCGCGATGAAGAAGAAACCCCCGGAAAGCGGGAGTATCGTCTTCGCCCCGAGACAAAAAAGAGCATTTGGGCGATCGGCTTCGTCGGTCTCGCGATAATTCTCACTCTGGCCGGATTCGAGAAGGCCGGGCCGGCGGGAGAGATGATCTACCAAGGCCTTGAGGCGCTCGTCGGTATCGGCTATTTCATCCTACCGCTTTCGGCCTTCCTCGTCGCCGGCGTGCTTCTTATCTCCGAACGCCAGCGAGTGGTCGGCGTAACCGCCCTCGGCGCCGGACTCATCATCTTCGCCGCCCTCGGCCTCATTGATATCGCCCGCCCCAGGAGTGGCGGCTGGCTCGGCCTCGCGCTCGGCTCCTTGAAAATCCCTTTCGGCAACGCGGCGGCGGTGGTTTTGAACATTATCATCCTCACGATTGCCGCGCTCGTCACGGTGAACGCGCCGCTCCGTCTGCCGCGCTTCGCTTTTAAAAATAAAGACGAAGGCGACGCCGAACCGGTCGTAACCGGCGAGGGCAAGACGGAAAAAGAAACGAAGGCCGATGAGAAAGAGAAAAGGGACAAGGATGGCGAAGGCGCCGAAGACGAAGCGCCGGAGATAAGCATCGCCCTCCCGACGCTCCTCGGCGGTCGAGGGAAAAAGGGGCCGGCGCCTAAATTCGAGAACTACGTCGCCCCGCCGCTCGATCTTCTAAAATCTTCCGTCGAGAAACCGACGACCGGCGACCTTCGTGCCAACGCTAACATCATCAAGCGCACGCTTGAGGGCTTTGGCATTCCGGTCGAAATGGGCGAGGTCAATATCGGCCCGAAGGTGACCCGCTACACCCTGAAGCCGGCCGAGGGCATGAAGCTCTCGCGCATCGTGGCCCTCCACCAAGATCTCGCCCTCGCCTTAGCCGCCCACCCCATTCGCATCGAAGCGCCCATTCCCGGCAAGTCGCTTGTCGGCATCGAAGTGCCGAACAAGGCGGCGGCGGTCGTGCGCCTCGGCTCTCTCATGGCCTACCCCGAGTTCCACGCCTCCGGACCCCTGGGCTTTGTTCTCGGGCGCGATGTGACCGGCGAACCGATTTTCGCCAATCTCGAGAAGATGCCCCACCTCTTGATCGCCGGCGCCACGGGTTCGGGCAAGTCGGTCGCGATCCACTCGATGATTACCTCCTTCCTCTATAAAAACTCTCCGGCGGAGCTCAAGTTCGTCATGATTGACCCGAAACGCGTTGAGCTTTCTATTTATCAGAGCATCCCCCATCTCGTTTCGGCGGTCGTCACCGAAAACAAAAAAGCGGTCGGCGTCTTCCGCTGGGCCATCGGCGAGATGGACCGCCGCTACGAACTCTTAGAGGCCGCCGGCAGCCGCGACATCACGAGCTACAACAAGAACGGCGGCAAGGATGATCCGATACCATTTATCGTGGTCGTCATCGACGAGCTCGCCGACCTCATGACCTCCTACGGCCGCGAAGTGGAAGGTTCGATCGTGCGCCTCGCCCAGATGTCGCGCGCCGTCGGCATCCACCTCGTCCTCACCACCCAGCGCCCCTCGGTCGAGGTCATCACCGGCCTCATCAAGGCGAATGTCACCGGCCGCGTGGCCCTCCAGGTCGCGAGCCAGATCGACTCGCGCACCATCCTCGACTCCGCGGGTGCCGAGAAACTCTTGGGCGGCGGCGACATGCTCTTTCAGTCCGCCGAACTCTCGAAGCCAAAGCGCATCCAGGGCGCCTATATATCGGAAGAAGAAATCAATAAAGTGGCCGACTTCATCCGCGAGCACAATCTTGGCGGATCGACCGCATCTCGGGGCGAGGCGCCGGTTAGTTTCGGCGAGGCGAAGACCGAGGCCCGAGACGGCGATATGTTCGACGATTTTTCTGGCAGCGATGATGACGAGCTCTACGACGCGGCGGTGCGAACGGTGGCGGAGGCGCAGAAGGCCTCGGCCTCTCTCCTCCAGCGGCGCCTTAGGGTGGGCTACGCCCGGGCGGCACGATTGCTTGACCTCATGGAAGAGAAAGGCATCATCGGACCGGGCGAAGGCGCGAAGCCCCGCGATGTTTTCTTAGAAAAACCGCCGCTTGAGTAGCGGCGAAAAACCTACATGGAGCATTTAGATTTTCCCTCATTCTTGGCTGAACGGCTGCGGTCCCGCGGCATGAGTCTCAAAAAGCTCGCCGAAGTTTCCGGCATCGCCCCGAATCATCTCCAGAACCTGGCCGACGGCCACTTCGGCAAACTGCCCGCCGCGCCCTATCTCCGCGGCTATCTGACTGCTATCGGCGAGATCCTCGAGTTCGACCCGGAAGAGTGGTGGCGGCAAATAAAAGAAGGGGGCTTCGTCGTCCGTTCCGGCGCTACCGATGAGTTGCCGAAGAACCGCTTCGCGGCGAAACCGATCGGAAAGTATATCTGGGCCGCGATTCTCGGAGTTCTCCTCCTCGGCTATCTGGGCTTCCGGTTCTCGCAAATAATCGGCCGACCGGTTCTCGTTATCGACCGTCCCGATGCGACTCTTGCGGCAACGACCGAAGGGATCCTGACGCTCGCGGGCCGCTTAGAGAACGGCGACCAACTTTCTATAAATGGTGAGCCCGTGACCACCCTGGCCGACGGAACCTGGCTAAAACGCGTCTCTCTCCAGCCGGGGCTCAACACCTTTGTCATTTCGGCTAAAAAGCTCCTCGGCCGAGAGGTCGTTGTTACTCGTCAGATCGTCTATGAGCCGCGCGGAGCGGCGGGAGCGAGCGCCTCTTCGGAGCCAGCACCGACACCCTAGAAACGAAAAGCGGCCGGAGCTATGGGGCCCCCATGGCGATAAAAGACGTTCCTGACTTTGCCCGGAAACAAGCTCGCTCCGTTGCCCGCTTCTTAAGGAAGCTCTCGGAGGCGAAAAAGCTTGGTATCCGAAGGATTTTTTCGCCGAGAGGCAGTGGCAGCTTGCCGCCGGAGCAAGCTGACCGCGGTTCCGCAAGAAGCAGGCGATGGAGCGCTGTCTCCGCTCAACCCCCGATTGACCAACTCCGGCCGCTTTCCTACACTTAACCTCATATGCCTACTCCAAAAAAGAAGGACGCCGCCCCGAGTGCCGCTGGCCAGAGCGGCGAATTCACTCACCTCCTCTCCTCGCTTCGCGAGAAGTTCGGCGAGGGTGCCGTCATGACGCTCGGCGATGCCCGCAAGGTGAACGTGGCCGTCATCCCGACTGGTTCGTTCTCTCTCGATCTCGCCTTGGGCGTCGGCGGTCTCCCCCGCGGACGCGTCGTTGAAATCTTCGGCCCCGAGTCGAGCGGCAAAACGACCCTGGCCCTCACGGTCGTCGCCCAAGCCCAAAAGCAAGGTGGCCGAGCGGCCTTCATCGATGCCGAGCACGCCCTGGACCCGGAGTATGCAAAACGCCTGGGCGTGAAAATAAACGATCTTCTTATCTCCCAGCCCGATAACGGCGAGGAGGCCTTGAACATCCTCGAAACGCTCGTGCGCTCGAACATGATCTCCGTTGTTGTCGTTGACTCCGTCGCGGCCCTGACCCCTAGGGCGGAGATCGAGGGCGAAATGGGCGCGCAGTACATCGGTCTTCAGGCCAGGATGATGAGCCAGGCGCTCCGCAAGCTCACCGCCATCGCCGCGAAGTCGGACACGCTCATCATCTTCATCAATCAGATCCGCATGCAAGTCGGCGTTTTCTTCGGCAATCCAGAGACGACCCCCGGCGGCAAGGCGCTGAAGTTTTCTTCCTCGGTGCGTATCGACGTGCGCCGCACCGCCCAAGTTAAAAAGGGCGAGGATGTCGTCGGCTCCCGCGTTAAGGCGAAGGTGGTGAAGAACAAGGTGGCCGCGCCATTTCGGGTGGCCGAGTTCGACATCATGTATGGCGAGGGAATCTCCTATGAGGCAGACGTTTTGAATGCCGGTATCAAGTACGCGGTCGTGGCGAAGTCCGGCGCAAGTTATAGTTTCTCCGCCGAAGGCGGATCCGCCTCTGGCGGAGAAGCGATAAAGCTCGGCACTGGTTTTGATGCGGTACGCGAAAAACTAAAAGGCGATAAGAAGCTCTTGAACGCCTTAAAGACGAAAATCGTCCAGGCCATGACGCACGCCGAGGTGAAGGTGGAAACGGAGTAGTGCTTTAAACAAAACAGCCCGGCCGCAAAAGTGCGTCCGGGCTGTTTTGTTTTTTAGAGACTACAGTCGGGACACGGCTTGACGCAGACCGTCTTCTGAGGTCGAGATCACGAGATAGCTATTGAAGAACCAGCCATAGATCACGACGGGCGCGTTCGGCCGTCCGAAAGAAAAGAGGCGAACCGACTGGTTATTAACTTGCGCGTCTTGGAAAATATTCGTCGATGTCGCGCTTGAGGTCGGAAGCGGCGTCAAGAAGAGCCCCGGGAAGTTCGGCGCGGCGCCCTCGATCATCCCGGCCGCCTGGATGCGGAGCGTAAGCGGGGTCTGGCCCTTCTTGAGCTTCAAAATGTATCCCGGCCAGAAGACATCCTTGTCGCGAACGGCGAAAGCGGTGAAGTCCGGATCGAACCGCGCCGAGACGAAATCGGCGGAGAGCAAGTTTAGTCCGGTTGAACTCGCAAAAGCATTCCACGGAGCCATGCTGTCGTTCATCAGACGATTTTCTATTTCAAAAAATTTTGCCTGAGGGTTGGCGCTCTTTAAGAGTGACGCCACCTGGGCCGCGAACGGTCGCGTTTCCGCCGAGATAGCCGGGTCATCGAGTGAAACGGTGATAATGGCATCCGATGGGCCGGCAAAGAACGACTCGTGGACGAATCCAACATCGCCAAAATCGGGCAATGCCCCGGTCGCCTGAGGCGACCGGGGGATCGCGACTGGCGGCGGGCCGGACTGCCGGGTGACGATGAAGGGAATGAGATAGTAGCCGGCAAAAAACAATCCGGCGATGAGCGCGATGCCGCCCAAAGACCAGAAGACCATGCGCCTGCCAGAGCGAGTTTGCGGCGGCGATGACTCCTCGGCCGAGGCGCCGTCTTGCTCGGCCGCTTCGCGCCCGGGGACGGCTGCTACGGCGACGGTCGTCCCCCTTGGCGCCGAACCGCCGGTTTCGCCAAGAAGCTCGATGTCGGAGGCCATCGTCCGGATCACCACCTCGGCCAGAGCCGCCGACGAATCGGCGTCGGGAGGCGGAGGCACGGAAGGCGTGCCCGTATACAAACTTTGACTAAAATCTTTAGAGTCCATTCCAAACCCGCTTTCCGGCCGCGATGTGCGATTCTCGGCCGTACGACCCTATTGTACCAGATGCCCCGCCTCGCGAGAACGCGGGGCGGGGATGGGGCGCGGCTGGCGACACAACGTCTACGCGGCCTTCTCTTTGTCGATCTGTTTGATCGAAAGACGAATGCGATTGTCTTCGGCGCTGATTATCTTTGCCTTGACGAAATCGCCCACGTGAACGACGTCCTCGACGTTCTTCACGAATCCGTCCTTAAGCTCCGAGACGTGGATCATGCCGTCGGCGCCGCCGCCGAGGTCCACGATCGCGCCGAACTCCATTATTTTGATGACGCGGCCTTCGATCATGTCACCCACGACGAACTCGCGGGTCATGGCCTTGATCTCGGCCACGGCTTCTTTCACCTTCTCGAGGTCCTTCGACGAGACGAACACCTGGCCATCCTCTTCGATGTCGATCGAGGCCAATCCGTACTTCTCGATCATGCCATTGATGGTCTTGCCGCCCGGGCCGATGACGAGGCCGATCTTCGAAGGGTTGATGCGGAAGGTCTCGATTTTCGGCACATACTTCGAGAGCTCCGGACGCGGAGCGGAAAGGACCGTCCCGAGAAAACCAAGAATGCTCATCCGCGCCACTTTGGCTTGGGCAAGTGTCGCGCGGATGATCTCCAGGGTGAGGCCGGAAATCTTCGTGTCGAGCTGAATGGCGGTGATGCCGTCAGAGGTGCCCGCCACCTTGAAATCCATGTCGCCGTAGAAATCTTCATAGCCCTGAAGGTCGGTCAGGACCTTAAAGCTCTCGTCGTCGGACATGAGGCCCATGGCGATGCCGGCGACCATCTTCTTCAAGGGCACGCCCGCATCAAGAAGCGAGAGCACCGAAGCGCACACGGTCGCCATTGAGGACGAGCCGTTCGAGGAAAGCGTTTCGGCCACCACGCGGATGGCGTAGGGGAATTTTTCGGCGGTGGGGAGAAGCGGCTTCAGCGCTTTTTCGGCCAGCGCGCCGTGGCCGATCTCCCGGCGGCCGGGGCCGCGGAAGTTTCCGGTCTCGCCCACCGAATAGGGCGGGAAGTTGTAGTGCAAAAGAAAGCGGCGCTTGCCCGTCGTCTCCATGGTTTCGATGAGCTGCTCGGAGCCCGGCGCGGCGAGCGTCGTCACGGCCAGCGACTGGGTCGAGCCGCGAATGAAAAGCGACGAGCCGTGCGTGCGCTCGAAAAGACCGGTTTCAGCCGAAAGGGGTCGGACCTCCTCGAAGCCACGGCCATCCGGACGGCGGCCCTTCGTGAGAGCGCCAACGTGGACCAAGCGATCGATCATCTCTTCAACGAGGTGTTCCACGGCCTTCGGGTTCGCTTCGGGTGCAACAGTCGTGAGGTGTGTGGCGAGGTCTTCGCGTATCTTCGCGAGCCTCACCTCTTGATCTATCTTCGTCGGCTGGAAGACGGCCTCTTCGAGCTTGTCGGCGAGGAAGCTCTCGATGGCGGCTTTGAGGGCCGGGTCGGCTTCGGCGATCGTGACCTTGGCTTTCGGCTTGCCAATCTTAGCGACGATCTCGCTTTGAAACGCAATTAGCTTGTCGATCTCCTTCTGCGCGAACTCGAACGCCTTCGCGACATCCTCTTCGCTCGCTTCGTTGCCGGTGAGTTCGATCATGTTGATCTTCCCCTTCGGCCCGGCGGCGAAAGTTTCAAAGACAAAACCGGGCGCGGCCATTTCGGTGCGCGTCGGGTTCACGACTAAACGCTCGCCGATCTTCGCGATGCGCACGGCGGCCACTGGCCCAGCCCAGGGAATATCCGAGGTCGAAAGCGCGAGCGAGGCGCCCATGAGGCCGAGAAAGTCCGGGTCGTTATCTTCATCATAAGAAAGAACGGTCACCACCACCTGGATGTCGCGGCGGAGGCGATAGTCGAAGAGCGGCCGGATGGTGCGGTCCATGAGGCGTCCCGAAAGAATGGCGTCCTCGGAGGGACGGCTTTCGCGGCGCATGAACCGACTGCCCAATATCTTCCCGACGGCATAAAAACGCTCCTCGTAGTCCACCTTGAGCGGCAGATAATCGAGAGGCACATCGTGGCGGCCCATAACGGCGGTAGCCAAGACGGCCGTGCCGCCATACTTCACGAGCACGGCGGAATTCGCCTGCTCGGCCATTTGAGAAAATTCAAAAGTGAGCGTTTTGCCGCCGACCTCGGTGGTGAATTGTTTTTTAGGAATCATGATTTTTATTTATGTATTTATGTTTATGTTCGTGAACGACAAGCGCCCGAATCAGGACGCCTTTTACTTGTCCGACTGGCCAAACCTTTGGCAGGCAAGGCCAGAAGCGGAAAACTTTCTACCGACTGCTCCGCATAATAACGCGCGGAATGTCCTCGATGTTAATGAACCGGTCCGCCGCGGACTGCAACTTCGCCGAAGCGCTGCGATGGAACGAGGCGATCTCGACCAGCCGTCCTTGCCCCCATTTCAGATAATCGACGAGCGGCAGGAAGTCGCCGTCGCCGGTCACAAGAATGATGACATCGAGGAACGGGGCCATGCGGATAGCATCGACCGCGAGTCCCACGTCCCAATCCCCCTTTTTCGTGCCATCGCCGTAGACCTGGAGGTCCTTGGAACGGAGCTCGAGGCCCGCCTTCTCGAGGGCTTCAAAAAATGCGGCCTCGCCGGAAACAGGTAGGGCGTCCTTGTCGGCGGGCGCGACCTCTCGAATCCGTCCCGAATGCCCCGCCGCCTCCTGCGCCGAGACGATGCCTTCGCTCTTTACGACGTAAGCCATCGCCCTGATGAGCTGGCGACCGCCGGTCAAGTGCTTCAGGAGTTCCTGATAGTTCACCCGGCCGTGATACAGGTTCTTGGCCGAATGATACAAATTCGAAACGTCGATAAAGATGCCCACCCGCTGATCCGGGCGAAGGTCTCCTGATTTCGGTCGCGCCGCAGCGCGCGCTGGCTGCATTTACCCCGATACAACCCCAAAAGCTCCGACGTTTTCCTGGCGAACAATCAAAACGAAAATTGTTGACATGATATATGGCTGGCTTATCCTCGCCCGGGACGTACGGGGTTTATTTTATTTCTTGAGGTCGAGCTTCTTCACGAGCTTCGCGTGAACGGCCGGGTTGTTTTTCTTGACGTAATCAAGGAACTTCCGGCGCTGGGAGACCATCTTCAGGAGGCCCCGGCGGGAGTGATTGTCCTTGGGGTTTTTCTTGAGGTGCTTCGCCAGTTCGTCGATCTGACGCGACAAAACAGCCACCTGGACTTCGGCCGAGCCGGTGTCTTTCTCGTGGCGACCGTGTTCGCTCGCAATTTTGGCCTTCACTCGCTTCGTTAACATGGGTTTTTGTATTGTATCCGAAAAGTCGATTTTGCGCAAGTTTTGGGGCATCTCCTGCCGGGAAGCATATATTTTCCGACAGATGCGTTAGAATACTCCCATGACCCGCGTCGAATCGCCTGCAGTGAGCCGCGTCGAACTGCTCCTCACCGACTACCTTAATTATCTTGAGATCGAGAAGAATCGCTCGCCCAAAACGCGCGAGAATTACGAGCACTACTTGCGGCAGTTCCTCGCCTTCGCCCGCGTCGAGCGGCCCGAGGATATCACGGAGGCACTCGTGCGCAACTTCCGTCTCGCCCTGGCCCGTCCGCGAAAAACGCCCCGTGGCGAAGCGAGCGAAATGAAGCGCGTCACCCAATCCTACTACGTCATCGCCATCCGAAACTTCTTGAAGTATCTTGTGAAGCGCGACCTCAAAGTGCTTGCGCCCGACAAGATCGAACTGCCGAAAATTCCGAAGCGCGAGATTGATGTCCTCGACGACCGCGACCTCGAACGGCTCATGAGCGTATCCTCGGGTGGCGACCTGCGCTCGCTCCGCGACCGGGCCATCCTCGAAACTTTTTTCTCGACCGGCCTGCGCCTCGCCGAACTCTGCCGCCTCGACCGCTATCTGGACATGGAAAGAGGCGAATTCTCCGTGCGCGGCAAGGGCGACAAACTGCGCGTCGTTTTTCTTTCCGATAGCGCCCGCCAGGCGATTAAAACGTATCTCGCAAAGCGCACCGACACCGACGGCGCGCTCTTCGTAAGCATCACAAAATCAAAGAAGCCGCCCGCCGGAGGCGGGTCCTCCTCCGGAGGAAAGGTCATCGGCCGCATCACCCCCCGGGCCGTCGAGCGCCTCGTCGCCCGCCTGGCCCTCACTGCCGGCATTCCCAAACACATCCACCCCCACCAGCTTCGCCACAGTTTCGCGACCGACCTGCTCTTAAACGGCGCCGACCTCCGATCCGTCCAGGAACTCCTCGGCCACTCGAATATCGCCACTACCCAGGTCTACACGCATATCACCAACAAACAGCTCCGCGAAGTCCACGAGGCCTTCCACGCCCGAAGACGAAAGAAGTGACTATATATAGATCTGCCGCCTAAAAATCTTTCTACCGTCCCGCTACGCTTGCACTATCGAGAATTGTCCCGATTCTCCCCCCAACAATGGGGACAATTCTCATATCGCGCTCGTATCGCGAACTTGTTTATGTTACGATCGGAACATAAACAAGTAGCTCGATTTCGGACGAAATGACTTTTCTCCCGATCCCCACCTCTCCATGCGCGGCTCAATTCTAACCACTCTTCTCGAGTCTTTTTCCGGCACGGCTCAAGCGTCGGCTGATCTTCTGGTTGCTTTTCTCTCCGCTGGCCACGGCGCCTCTTACGGCAAGCTGCAACGCGCCATGGGACTTCTCGCAGACGCCAGGGATCGGGCCAGGTTTGAAGCCATGCGGCGGCAACGATATTACGAGTATCTCGCTCGCCTTAAACGAGACGGCTTAATTCGCGAAACCGGCGGAGGTAGAAAAAGAATGCTTGCCTTAACCAGAAAGGGGAAAGAAAAGCTCAATATTCTCCATAAAGAGCAAAAGGATGCCCTGCCGCCTCGGCATTACGAAAAAATCGCAAATGAACGCGTCGTAATCGTAACTTTTGATATTCCTGAATCCGAAAAGCGAAAACGCAATTGGCTTCGGCGCGCCCTGAGAGAGCTTGGCCTGCGAATGATCCACAAGAGCGTGTGGATGGGTAGCATTAAACTTCCCGCTCGTTTTGTGACCGATCTTAACAATCTTCGAATCACCGACTATGTCGAAGTCTTTGAAGTAAGCAAAACCGGCACCTTGCGCCACGTTGTCTAGGCGCCGCTTTAAGCGTTGTTTGAGTAATGAGCTTGAACGGTATTGCCTGGGCGAATCTTGCCTGAACAGATCTTGTTTGGGGTGATTTTACTTGCTTATGTTCCGATCGGAATATAAGCAAGTAAATGATTAAATGATTTTCGGGCGATGTCTCGGTTAAAATTCTTCCCTTTCTAGTGCTCCCGAGAGGAGTTGTCTTCCGAAGGAGAATCCGCCTTCGGCGGAAACCCGTGCCTGCCGGTAGGTCTAACCCCTACCCCTATTCATGTGTGCTGGGGGTGGGAATTGAACCCACACGCCTTGCGGCACGGGCTCCTAAAACCCGCGTGTCTACCGTTTCACCACCCCAGCAAGCCCTTGTTTTATAGCGTTTTTCTGGCCTTTTCTCAACTTGACATTTCCGCATTTTATATGGTATAATGGAAATACGTTTGAGAGGCCTATCAACCTGCTCAAACGAAAGTTCTTTGACACCTTTCTGA
>ERZ1292623.3506-Hain-H51-01um-R1-3506-length-13364-cov-5_pt1 | contig 13364 bp, 11 predicted proteins | sample MGYA00564398_ERZ1292623 | MGnify/ENA primary metagenome ERZ1292623 (study PRJEB36523, sample SAMEA6512633) | groundwater metagenome | collected 2019-01-07 | study: AquaDiva: Metagenomics assemblies of 32 groundwater samples
ATTGGCGGCCGCAGTTTAGAAAATTTAAGAAAAAAAGATGAGGATTTGTATAAAAAGTTGAGGGATAATCCGGAGAGAGTTAGGATTTTGGCTGGCCTGCCTTGCGGCGCTACTTGTCTTGATGTCGGTTGCAGTGACGGCTTAATCACTTTAGAAATCGCTAAAAATCACAAGAATCTGGTTACAGGCATTGATATTCGTTCTGAAGCGATTAAGCAAGCTAATTTATTCTTAAAAAAATTACCAAAAAATCTGCGCCAGAAAATTAATTTTTTAAAGGCAATGCCGAATGAGCTTATAAAACAAAAAATAAAATTTGACACCGTTTTTTTTACCGAGGTCTTAGAGCACATTGACTATACTGAACACGACAAAGTTCTAAAAGAATTAATAACTTTAATGAATTTCAAGGGCAATTTAATAATTTCTATTCCCAATCGTTATCCCGCCAAACATTATGAAGACGAAGGGAGACAGCGCTGGGACGCGCCGGCTCACAGAGCTCACTTTAGCAAGTTAAGTTTCCAAGCGTTGCTTTCTTGTTATTTTAGAAAAATTAAATTTTATACGCTTCCAAACGATAAAAGGCCGCAAGACGGCATTTGGCTGATTGCCAGCTGTACATTATAAATTTTTTATTGTATTATCACTCTTCATGAAAACCAAAATTATCGCCGAGATAGCTTCCAGTCATAATGGCGATTTGGAATTAGCCAAAGCAATGATTAAAGCCGCCGCCGAGGCGGGCGTTGATTATGTTAAATTTCAGTCGTGGCAGGCAAAAAATGTCAAAGACAATGACCCGGACAAGGCGCGCTATAAAAAATTAGAGTTGTCAGATTTGGCTCATAGGGAATTAATCAATGAATGTAAAAAATATGGAGTCAAGTTTTTAACCAGTATTTTTGATAGAGGGCGGATTCCATTCCTGAAAGGACTGGGTTTGGACACCATCAAAATTCCCAGCACTTATTGCAAATCGGAGGAGATGTTAAAAGAATGCGGAAAGAATTTTAAGACCGTTATTGTTTCCACCGGCATGTCGCATCCGGAAGAAGTTGAGCTGGCCACAAAAGTATTAAAAGGACACGATTACGCTCTTTTGCATTGCGTCTCTATTTATCCGTTGCCCAAAAATAAAGTTAATTTAAAAAGAATGATATGGTTGCAGTCGTTGGCGCCAAAATGGGGATTGTCGGACCACTATCAGGGAAGTGAGGCCTCTAAAATCGCTATAGCTATGGGGGGCGATTTTATAGAAAAACATTTTACTTTAAGCAGGCATTTGCCGCAGGCATTTCATAAGACCTCTGATGATAAAAAAGCAAAACCCATTACGACTCATTTAATAGCCGACGAGCCGGGAGTATTCAAGGAAATTTGTGATTGGCGTGATTTGGTTGCGGAGATGATGGGCGATGGCAATAGGGGTATGTTTAAAGAAGAATTATCAGTAAGAAAAAAATACACAAATCGTTTAGGAAATTAATATGAAAAGAAAGATTTGTGTAGTTATCACAAGCCGCGCTCATTATGGAAGATTAAAATCAGTTTTATTGGCTATTAAAAAGCATCCGCAGTTAGAGTTGCAATTAGTAGTTGGAGCTTCGGCTGTTTTACGCAATTATGGTGAAATATCTGGTTTATTAATCAAAGACGGATTTAAAATTAATTCTGTTTTTTATTCTGTTATTGAGGGAGAAAATCCAATCGCTATGGCCAAAACGACTGGTTTGATAATACTGGAATTAACCACAATATTCAGCAATCTAAAACCCGACATTGTATTTTTACATGCTGATCGTTATGAAGTGTTGGCGGGCGCGATTGCCGCCAGTTATTTAAATATCATGGTGGCGCATAATCAGGGAGGAGAAGTTAGTGGCACAATTGACGAACATGTTCGTCACGCGGTTACAAAATTAGCTCATGTGCATTTCACTACTAATAAGAATACCGCTGAAAGAATTATTAAAATGGGAGAAGATCCTAAAATGGTTTATGCAACGGGTTGCCCGTCGCTTGACTTAATTAAAGGCCTTAATTTAAAAATAACCGCTTCTTTAGCCAAAAAAATATTGCCTAAAGGGGTTGGCCAACCAATTGATTTAACCAAGTCCTATTTAGTAGTTTCTTTTCATCCCGTGACTACAGATTATGGAGAAGGCCGCAAAAGAACGCAATTGCTTTTAGAGACTATAAATGATTTGCAGGTGCCTGCTATTTGGTTTTGGCCTAACGTTGATGCAGGTTCAGATGAGATTTCTAAAATTATTAGAGTTTTTCGAGAAAAAGAAAAATCAAACATTTTTTTTGTAAAAAATCTGTCGCCGGAAAATTATTTACTATTAGTTAATAACGCGATCTGTTGCGTGGGCAATTCCAGCAGTTTTATTCGCGAAGGCTCATTTTTGGGGGTGCCGGCAGTGATTGTTGGAAATCGGCAGATGGCAAGAGAGCGCGCTAAAAATATTCTTGATGTTGATTTTAATAAGCAACAAATAAGCGAAGCTATTCTAAAACAGATTAAGCGCGGCCGTTATCAGCGCGATTATCTTTATGGCAACGGTCAAGCTGTTTCAAAGATTGTTAATGTTCTGGCTTCCGTTAAAATATTCCACCAGAAATTCATTACTTATTAATTTTATAAATTTGCACTTCATCTTGATCGTAAACTTTAGTCAAATCGGGCATTTCATTAAAATTAGCTCGAGCAATTTCCTTTTCTAAAGGACCGATATAGATATAATCAACTTCATATTTTGATTCAATAGTTGCCAAATCGGTCTTTAGCTCTTCGTATCTTTCTACAAGTTTTTCACCAACTGATGTGGGCATAGGCGGTTTATTATACCGGGGATCAATTGAAATATTTATATATAAATTATTGTATATATATTCAATCAGTGAAGGCGAGTATTGAAAGCCCGCTTCGTAGGGGATTTTTTTATTATCTTTATGCTCGCTAAGCTCTTTGGGGTTAAAGGCATCTGATAAAATTTTAGAATCAACTCCAAAAATGTTATAAGTTGACAGTAATCTTTCCTCCAATTCGGAGCTTTCAGCTATTGATCTATAGCCGGAGCCCATAAAAATCTTATTATTAGTGTAAACAGGCAAATAGTTATTGGTAACGGTAGAGGGGGTCATTACTACGGAATTAGTTGGGGTGTTTTCTTTAAGCCAATTAAAAGAATTTATTGCGTAACTGGGGATAGTAAATAATTTGTAATTGTTAAAGCCGTAAGCCGCCTGATTAATAATTGAAAGTATTATAAAACTTGTCAATCCAAAGACAGTCAGATGATAAAAGTATTTTTTACTGAACCACCAAAAATCTTTTAACCACCAAAACAGAGTTAAGGCGGCAAATTTTAAGCCGAACACATTAGTTCTTAGCCAATGATTGGGCATTAAAGAGTACCCTAAAATTACTTGAAGATTAAGACCGACAAAGCCGGCGATAATCAAACTTGAAAAAAGAAGCGCCGTGTTTGTTTTGTTAACTTTTTTTCCAACAAAAATTAATAAAGCGACCAAAACCGCATAAAGGATATAATGTTTATAGATATTTAAATAAATATGTCTTCCCACGTCAGTTTCTAATCTTACTAATGTTTCAAACCAATGGGGATTGGCAATTCTATAAGCAGCCATTTGAAATAAATAGGGAGCGGCCATTAGCTCCATAATAATTAAGACAAATAAAATATTTTTTGCCTTAAGAAAATCTTTTTTTAAAAAAAGAAGGATTGTTAAAAAAATTAAACCCATGCCAAAATAAGCTCCGTAAAAATAATGCATGTGAATCAGAAGTCCTGATATGACGGCGGCCACAATTTTGTCCCAAAATTTGTCGGCAGAAAGAAGTCTGTGGGTGAAAAATACGGCTAGAGCAAAGAAAATAAAAGTAAGAGCGTAATTATAGGTGCGGGCGATATACATTGGCTGGGCGAATTTTATAAATTCGTCCCAGCCACTTATCCAAAGTTTTTCTAAGGGCAAGACATCGCCAATGATAGAAATCCCCACTATTGAAAAAGCAAAAAAACTGCTGAAAATTTTGTCTCGGCTGATTTGATAGCCAAGAAGGTAAATTATTAAAAAAGAAATGGGGGGCAGTATGAGGTCATTCCAAATAAAAATATTAGTAACAGAATTAGTAAAAAAGAAAATCAATCTTAAAATTATTGGCGGCAGTAAAGGCAAAAGACTGGGATGGTCAAGATATTCAACCAAGTCAGTGTCATCGTTTATCCAATTACCTTCTATGACTTCTTTGATGTGGGGGCCATAAAAAATCATCTCATCAAAATAGCCGGCGGCGGTTAACGGATGATAAGGTAATCCATCTTTTTGTAATTGGTAATAAATTATGGCGTTGGGTAAAAAAGCGATTAAACTTACAACTAGCGATAAAAGTATTCCCAACCAATGGATTCTTAAGATGTTCATATGTCTTTCTTGTTTTTTAGCACAGCTAACAATAGAGGGCAACGCTATTGAGTTGCCATAATTTATAATAGATTATAGTATTGCCAGATATATGCAAACAGTAATTTTATGCGGAGGCGAGGGGACTCGTTTGATGCCCAAAACTCAATATCGGCCAAAACCGATGGTAGAAGTCGGTAGCAAGCCCCTCCTGTGGCATATTATGAAAACTTACGCTCACTATGGATATAATGACTTTATTTTAGCCGCTGGCTATAAAATGGATTTCATTAAAAATTATTTTAGTAAAAACAAAAAAGACGGATTCAATATTAGAATAGTGGATACGGGTTTGACATCTCTTACGGGAGAGCGGGTAAGAAGGATAAAATCTCTTATAAAGAGCGATAATTTTATGCTTACTTATGGGGATGGGATGGCGAATGTTCATATTAGTTCTCTTCTAGAATTTCATCAGAAAAAAAATGTTCTTGCTACCATAACAGGCGTTCATCCGCGTCATCGTTTTGGTTTGGTGGCGGTTAATTCAAATAATTTAGTTACGAGCTTTCAGCAGAAGCCGATATTATCAGATATGGTTAATGGCGGTTTTATGGTTTTTTCTAAAAAGATTTTTGATTACATAAAAAAAGATTCTATGATTGAAGATGTTTTTGACCCTCTGGCAAAAGATAAGCAACTCGCTCTTTATTTGCATTCCGGCTTTTGGTTTGCTGTTGATACTTACCGTGACTTATTAGATGCCAATAAGATTTGGGCAGAAAGCAGTCCGTGGCGAGTTTGGTCCAGTTAGTCCCGCAAGCCCCCCTTTTTTGACAAAACAGCAATTTTTTGTTAATTTATTTAGGTTTTATGAAGGTCTGTGATTATATCGCTTCTTACCTGGCTGATAAGGGCGTGGAGCATGTTTTTGGAATTATTGGCGGCGCTTGCGCTTTTATGGTGGATGCCGTTGGGCGAAGGGATGATATAAAATTTATATGTTTTCAGCATGAGCAGGCGGCGGCCATGGCGGCGGAGGCCTATACTCGCGTTAAAAAAAATATTTGCGTCACTATGGCAACCAGCGGTCCCGGGGCTACTAATTTAATTACCGGCACCTGTTGCGCGTGGTTTGATTCCATTCCCGTTATCAATATTTCCGGACAGGTTAACAGTTGGGAGTCAACGCAATCACCTCATTGTTCTAAAGTAAGACAAGTCGGTTTTCAGGAAACAGATATTATTAGTATGGTCAAGGGGATTACTAAGTATGCTGTTTTAATAAAAAAGCCCGAAGAAATTAAATATCATTTAGATAAAGCGCTTTATTATGCGTTTGAGGGCAGGCCGGGACCGGTCTGGTTGGATATTCCTATGGATATCCAAAGGGTAGAAATTGACCCGAAGAAATTAGTTGGCTTTATTCCTAAACAGAATAAAAAAAATAAATCCAATATTAATATTGCGGTCATTTTAAATTTATTAAATCAATCTAAACGGCCATTGATTCTTGTTGGCGGTGGTTTGCGTTACGCTAATTTAGTAGAAGAAACCAGACAATTAGTTGAGCAATTAAATATTCCGGTAGTTACATCTTGGAGCGGTTTCAGCATTATTCCCGATAGCAATCCTCTTTACATCGGCCCTTTTGGTGTTTATGGCCACAGGGCGGCTAATTTTGCGGTTCAAAACTGTGATTTGTTGATTGCGTTGGGTTCAAGATTGGATACCCGCCAAACTGGCGGCAAGAGAAATGAATTTGCTCCTCACGCCAAAAAAATTGTTATAGACATTGATCCTTATGAATTAAATAAGAGGCGGGACATGAAAATTGATTTACCTATCAATGCTGATTTACGGGATTTTTTTTCAGCTTGGAATAAGGCCAAAATTAAACTAACAAACGACGCAGTCGCAATAAATAATTGGATAGCAAAAATTATAGAATGGAAAAAACGCTATCCGATTTGTTTGCCAGAATATCAAAAGCAGAAAAATAATATTAATGCTTATTTCTTTATAGACGCCTTATCTAAAGTTGCGCCGGATAATTGTATTTTAATTCCTGATTGCGGCGGAAACCTAACCTGGACAATTCAAGGATTCGCGCCTAAAAAAAATCAATTTGTATTTTCGGCAATGGGCAATTCGCCAATGGGATATTCTTTCGCGGCTTCATTAGGCGCGGCTATCGCGGCAGGGAATAAAAAGCCAGTGATTTGCATTATTGGCGATGGTGGAATGCAGTTAAATATCCAGGAATTACAAACTATGGTTCATTATAAAATTCCGGTTAAAGTATTTTTGTTAAATAGCGATAGCTACGCCATTATTATTGGTTTTCAAAAAGAAGTATTTGAGGGGCGCTATTATGGCGTTGATAAAAAATCTGGTTATAGTTGTCCCGATTTTTGTAAGGTGATTAAATCTTATGGCTTGCCGGTAGTTGAAATTAAAACCCACAATAATTTAAAGCAAAAAATTAAAGATGTTTTATTGAAGCCGGGACCTATTGTTTGTGTCGTGAAGATTAATTCCGACCAGCCTCTTCATCCCAAAACTCAATTTGGCAATCCTTTAGAAAATATGTATCCATTTTTACCCCCCGAAGAAGTTGCGGCTAATATGATTGCCGTTCAAGAAAAAAATGAGTAAATTAAATTTTTGGAAAAATAAAAATGTCTTTGTGACAGGAGCTACCGGTCTTTTGGGGTCTTGGTTGGTAAAGCATTTAGTTGAGGCAGGCGCTCATGTGATTTGTTTGGTGCGTGACAATGTTCCACATTCTAACTTATCAAAGAACGACTATTTTAATAAAATTGTTGCCGTTCACGGAGATTTAAATGATTATTTTTTATTGGAGAGGTCTTTGGGCGAATATGAAATTGACACAGTTTTTCATGTTGGCGCTCAAACTATAGTAACTGTTGCCAATCGTAACCCTTTGTCCACTTTTGAATCCAATATCCGCGGAACTTGGCATGTTTTAGAGGCCTGTCGCCGTTCGCCTTTAATTAAAAGAGTCGTAGTGGCATCTTCAGATAAGGCATATGGGATTCACGAGAAATTACCTTATAACGAAGAGACCTCTTTAGAGGGCCGATTTCCTTATGATGTTTCTAAAAGCGCGGCTGATTTAATTGCGCGCTCTTATTATGAAACTTATAAATTACCGGTTGCCATTACTCGTTGCGGTAATCTTTTTGGCGGAGGCGACTTAAATTTTAATAGAATTGTTCCCGGAACAATCAAGTCATTATTAATGAATGAGTCGCCAATTATTCGCAGTAACGGAAAATTTATTCGTGATTATTTTTATGTTGAAGATGCGGTTATGGCTTATATGAAACTGGCAGAAAAAATGGATGATAAAAAAATTCATGGCCATGCGTTTAATTTTAGCAACGAAATACAAGTGACTGTTATTGATTTGGTAAAAATTATTATAAAGTTAATGAACAGCAAATTTCGTCCTAAAATTATGAATGAGGCAAAAAACGAAATTCCTCATCAGTATCTGTCAGCTAAAAAGGCAAAAGAAATATTAGGATGGAAGTCGCAATTTTCTTTAGAGGAGGCCCTAATCAAAACCATTAACTGGTATAAAGAATTTTCAGCATGAACAAGGTTTCTGTTATTATTGCCTGTTATAACGAAGAAGAAAATATTTTGTTAATGTACAAACGGCTTATTGAAGTGTTTAAAAATTTAGAATATGAATTGGAAATTATTTATGTTGATAATGCTTCCGTAGATGATTCGGAAAAAATTTATAGGCAACTTTGCCGACAGGATTCAAGGGTAAAAGTTTTATTAATGAGCCGTAATTTTGGCTCTCCTCAACCAAGTTATTTGGCAGGACTCAAAAATTGTTCTGGCGATGCCGCAGTTTTATTGGCTGGCGACATGGAAGATCCGCCGGAAATTATCTCCTTATTTATAGACAAGTGGCGGATTGGTTATCAAATTGTTTATGGAATAAGAGGGGGAATGAAACAAGCGCCGTTGCGTAATATTTTAGCGACAATTTTTTATCGGCTTTTAAAAAAAATGGCCTATATTAATATTCCTCTTAATGCTGGCGATTTTAGTTTGATGGACAGGCAAGCGATAAATGAAATCATCAAATTTGATGAAAGAGATTTTTATTTGCGTGGCGTTAGAGCTTTCGTTGGTTTTAAACAAACAGGCGTGGAATTTATTAGAGACAAACGTCAGGCGGGAGAATCTAATACAAGTTTTCTAGTGGCTTTGTGGTGGGCAAAAACTATTATTATTAATTTCTCCTTTAAACCATTAGAATGGGTTTCTAAGTTGGCTTTTGTTGTGGTGGTGATGTCTTCTTTGGGTGTAATTATTAATTTATCGCTTTATTTTATAATTCCGGGCGCTCCGCGCGGTATTCCCACAATTGTAATTTTAATATTATTTTTAGGCGGTGTTCAGCTTTTAGGTATTGGTATTATTGGTGAATATCTGGCCAAAATTTTTATTGAAATTAAACATCGGCCGAGATATATTATTAGAGAAATTATTGGGGAAAAAGTAATTTAATATGCTTGCTATTTAATTGAATTTTCATTATCTTGTTAGTTAATCTTTTGGCAAAATGATAAAAAAAACAAAATCAAAAAAAGTAAAACCAATAGATAAGCCCGACAAACTCGTCTTAACTGCCGGCCCTTCTATTACTGAACGGGAAAGAACTTATGTTGAAGATGCTGTTTTGAATGGCTGGAATTTTAATATGGATGATTATGTGGTTAAGTTTGAAAAAACATTAGCGAATTATGTAGGCGTTAAACATTGCCTTGGCTTGACTAAGGGGACGCATGCTTTGCATTTGGCTTTAGCTCTTTTTAATATTAAGCCGGGTGATGAGGTGATTATTCCTGATATGACTTATGTGGCTTGTTCTAATGTTGTTGAATATACCGGCGCTAAGCCCGTTTTTGTTGATATTGATCCCGTGACTTGGTGTATTGACCCCGATGCCATCAAGAAAGCTATTACGCCAAAGACAAGAGCTATTATGCCTGTTTGGATGTACGGTTCTTCTCCGCGCATGGAAGAAATCATGGACATTGCTAATAAGCATAATTTGCTTGTTGTGGAAGATTCTTGTCCGGCATTAGGCACTATTTATAAAAATAAAAAAGCCGGAACTTGGGGGCACATTGGAACATTCAGCTTTCAGGGCGCTAAAATTGCTGTTATGGGCGAGGGGGGCGCTTTGGTGACTAATTCTCAAGAATGGGATGAGCGCGCCCGCAGTCTTTATGACCACGGCAAAGATTCTAAAAAACAGTTTTGGCACAACGAGATTGGTTTTATGTACGAGCTCTCTAATTTGCAAGCAGCTCTTGGCTTGGCTCAAGTTGAAAGAATTGAAGAGTTAGTGGCTAAGAAACGGCAAATTTTTCAATGGTATTGGCAAAGATTAAGCGATCTTCCGCGCAACTTAATCACAATGAATTATGAGCATAAAAACTCCAGAGTTAATTGCTGGATGACTTCTATTATTTTAGGAAAAAAATCTCCACTTCAACGCGATGAACTGCGCAGGGCTCTAAAAGAACGCAATATTGACACTCGCCAATTTTTTTATCCTATTAGCATGTTGCCGATGTATGCCGGAAAAATTAAAGTAAATAATCCTAATGCTTATTATGTCAGTTTAAATGGCATTAACCTGCCAAGCGGTGTAATGCTAACCGAGGAACAAGTGGATTATATTGCCCGTAATGTTAAAGAACTATTAACAAGAAAGGCGGGCTAAAAATGGATCAAAATTCTCAACGTTTTCGTCAAGGTGTTATTCAGAAATTAGCAAAGTTAAAGTATGGATTGGGCTCGTCCACTGAAAAACCGCAGTTTATTTATATACCGGATGCTCCTGTGATAATGTTAGATCCTATAACAGCTTTTAATGTTTTTGACCCTGAAGTAATCAAAACTCTGGCTGAATGGCGTGAAAAAGTTCAACCCTATTTTCCGTCGCAGTTTCAAGTTACTTTGGAAGGAACGCGGGGGTGGCTGGAAAATCAAGTTATTAAACTTTTTGATAGGATTTTGTTTTTTGTAAGGGATGTTGGGCGCACTAATGCGCCCATTGGTCATGTCGGTCTTTATCGTTTTAATTGGGAAGAAGAGTCTTGTGAGATTGATAATATTGTAAGGGGGCAAGATAATTTATTTCCGGGAGTAATGAAATTAGCGATAGAATCATTAGACGGCTGGGCTTTTAATAAATTGGGAGTAAAAATTCTTTATTTAAAAGTTTTGGCTGATAACGAGAGAGCAATAAAATTGTATGAACGCTGCGGTTTTAAAAAGTTTAAGTTGATTCCTTTGCGTCGTGAAGAAAAACCCAATATGGTTCAGTGGGAAGAAGATTTAACTTTAGAAAAGGCCGAGCGTTATTTTCTCCAAATGCGGTTAGACGCCCCCAATTAATATGAGAGTAAGTTACGCGGGTTTTATTTATGACGACAAAGAAATAGACGCGGTTTCCAGGGTTTTAAGGGACAGAAAATCTTTAATGGGAGAGAAAACCAAATTATTTGAAAATAAAATCGCCTCTTTGTTTGGAAAAAAATTTGGAATAATGGTTAATTCTGGTTCCTCTGCTAATTTGTTGGCTTTAGAAATTTTACAGCTGCCGGAAGGTTCAGAAATTATTACGCCAATTTTAACTTTCAGCACCACTATCGCCCCCATTGTTCAAAAAAAATTAAATCCTGTTTTTATTGATGTGGAGCCGGGAACTTATATTATTAATGTTGATGATATAGAAAAGCATATAACCAAAAATACCAAAGCCCTATTTATACCGCTGTTGTTGGGTAATGTGCCTGACATGCAAAGATTAAGAAAAATAGCGGATAAATATAAATTAGTTTTTATTGAAGACTCTTGTGATACTTTAGGCGCTACTTTCAAGGGAAAACCCACCGGCTTTTATTCTGATATTTCTACTACCAGTTTTTATGGGTCGCATATTATTAGCGGCGCAGGCGGCGGCGGCATGATTTGTGTTAATAATAAGGAATGGGTTACTGACCTTAAAGTTTTAAGGGGATGGGGAAGAATGTCTTCTATAGCAGACGAGTCGGAAGATATAGAAAAAAGATTTGGTTATAAAATAGACAATTTTGCGTACGATTCAAAATTTATTTTTAATAAAATTGGCTATAATTTTCTGCCTTTAGAAATTAGCTCCGCTTTTGCTTTAGAACAACTAAAAAAATTAAAAAAGTTTTCTAATATTCGTCATAAAAATTTTACTTATCTTCATAAATTTTTTGAGAAGTACAAAAATTGGTTTGAATTGCCAAAACAAAACGATAAAGTTGCTACAAATTGGTTGGCCTTCCCATTAACTATAAAGAATGACGCTCCATTTTCTAGATTGGGCTTGGTAACCTTTTTAGAAAAAAATAATGTTCAGACGCGTCCAGTATTTACGGGCAATATTTTAAAACAGCCGGGCTTCAAAAATATTAATCACAAGACAAGTCAAAAAAATTATTCAGTAGCCGATTTTATCATGGAAAGAAGTTTTCTTATAGGATGCCATCATGGCATGACTAAAGAACATGTTAATTATTTAATTCTATTATTTGAGAGATTTTTTCAAGAAAACTTGCCAAAGAAAAATTATCAGAAATAAATTTCTTGGAATTTACGGATAACCTATTTCTTAATTCTTGATTTTCCATAATTAATTTTATTTTTTCAGCTATTATTTTTGGATTATGTACTGGAACAAGAAGTCCCGTCTCACCATCTTTAATAATTTCTTGATTTTCGGGAATATCGGTGGTGATTACCGGTAATCCTATAGACATTGCTTCTAAAAGAGCGTTAGACATTCCTTCGTAATTACTTGCTAAAACAAAAACATCAAAAGTTTTGTACCAAAAATAAACTTCTTTTTGTTCTCCCTTAAATATAATTTCATTATTAAGTTCTAATTTTTTAGTTAAATCTTGAAGATGTTTCTTTTCTGGCCCATCTCCGATGACGATAAGTTTAATTTTACATCCCCCATCCCTTAAAAGTTTAATGGCCCGAATAATATCTTGCTGTCTTTTTTCTTTAGCAATCCTTCCCACCGTTCCCACAATAAAATAATCTTCTTTATTAAATTGAGCTAGGGAAGAATTATCGTCTGTATCTATTGGAGAATAAACGACTCTTAATTTTTTTTCGGGAATTCCCAACTTTTCTTTATAAAAGTTTTTTAATGATACGGAATTGCTTATAAAATAATCCACTAAACTTTGAGTGGATTTTTCTATTAGAAAATAAAAGCCGTGTCTTTTTTTTCTTAGTTGTGACCTTATCATGCAAATAATTTTAGGAATTCCAAATACCTTCCCAAAAATTCTTCCAAAAATAGCCGCATGAATTAAATAAGTTATTAAAACATCTGGTTTTTCCGTGGAGATAATTTTTTTAAACCTTATTATAGAAATGGGGCTAAACCATTTGCCCGAATGTAATTCATAGACCTTAATGCCATTTTTTTCTATATCCAACCCAATATCTCTCTTTTTGGTAAGAGAGACCGCGATATGACTGTGGTTTTTTATTTTCGGCAGAATTTTGCTTAAAAAAACTTCTGTACCACCCATTTTGAGGTCTGTGATTAGGTGCAGTATCTTCATATTAATCAAAATATTGTTTATACCACTCCTCAAGCATTAATAGTGTCCACAATTGATTGGCGTAATTATTTTTTCCCGATACATGATTTTCTATTAATCTTTCTATTTCAATTTTCGGTAGTGGACTACGACTAATGGCTTTTGATGATAAAATAGTCGCTTTTAAATGTGGTAATAATTCTTTCTTGAACCAACTTTCCACCGGCATTGCAAAACCCATTTTGGGCCTGTTTAATATTTCTGCCTTCAATATTT
>ERZ1292623.3508-Hain-H51-01um-R1-3508-length-13356-cov-9_pt1 | contig 13356 bp, 26 predicted proteins | sample MGYA00564398_ERZ1292623 | MGnify/ENA primary metagenome ERZ1292623 (study PRJEB36523, sample SAMEA6512633) | groundwater metagenome | collected 2019-01-07 | study: AquaDiva: Metagenomics assemblies of 32 groundwater samples
ATCAATATTGTCAATCCTGTTATAATGAGTTATTTACAACTTGCGATAAATGTAATGAAGACATCTTTAGAGATGATGCAATAATAACTGATAAAGATGATAATCAATATTGCCGATCCTGTTATGATGAATTGGTTAAAACTGTTGGGAGTGCGATGAAAAGATATTAAAAGAAGATGGTAACCACAAAAAAGATATTATAGGCGATAATCAATTAGTTTGTGACTATTGCTATAGACACGGAGGGGTATCTATTTATGTATGATGAAAATGATCTAAAAGATTTTAAAAATTTGTTGAAAACAAAAAATGAGAGTGAGCGGGAAAATTGGGTTAAAAAATATTTAAAAAACTATGCTATTTATCAAGATAAAATCGGAAATTTGTCTGTTATAAAAAATAAAGAAAAATATACCCCAACTTTAAACTGTCACTTAGATACTGTGCATGATGAGTATTTTTTAGAAATAGATGTTAAAAAAGATAAAAATGTATTTTTTGACATAGATAATCAAATTTTTTGGTCCCCTCAAGGTATTGGAGGCGATGATTTATGCGGGGTATTTTTAGCCTGTAAAATTTTTAAGGGATATAAGGGGTCTTTGCAGGTTGTTTTTAATTCTCTTGAAGAGTACGGGGGAGTGGGATCTTCAAGTTTTGAATTTGTTTTTGACCCCGCTTATATCATTACTGTTGATCGAAAAGGTATATCAGACATTGTTACTGATATTTCAGGTCAAGACTTAATGGAAAACACCTTAAAAAATAAGGTGTTACAAATAGCAAAATTTCACGGGAGAGAAAAAACAACAGGGTTGTTTTCGGATTGCTTAAATTTTGCAAAAAAAGGGTATGGGAGTATGAATCTATCCTGTGGTTATTATAATCCTCATTCTTTGGAAGAATATATATCTTTTCGGGACATGGGAAAAACCGAAAGTTTTATTTTAGACTTATTAAAAAATATACCCATTCAAAAATACAGTTCGGGCAAGGAAAAAATAAAGAATAGAATAAGTAAATATCCTCATTTAATTACCGATTCCTGTATTTTGTGCAATTCTGAAAATGCTTATTATGATTATTATTATGAAGCTTGTATTTGCAATAAATGTTTGCAATTTGACATTAATTATAAAAGGGGGGATAAAAAATGACAAGACAAGAAAAAGATAATAATAATGATGATGATATAATAATGGAAAGTATGGAAGATAAACTTGATAGAATGCATTTTATCGCTTTTCAAATTCAGGACATAGTGCAAAGTTTCAATGAAAAAACTTGTAATTATGAAATTAAGAATCTTAATGATGATGAAAGCGATTTGTTATATGCGATTGTTGATGGTTTAACGGTAAAATATATCATTGATAGATTGACAGGCAAGTGCTCATTACAAGCGATGTTAGATAGTCCGATTGAAAAATTGGAAAAAATCATAGATGATGAAATAGTGGGATTGTTGGAAATTGCAAAAAAGTATAATATGCAAGTTGACTAAGAAAATAAAGGATATACCCCAAAAGAGGGATAAAAATTTTTTTTGCTACGCAAGGCGTTTTTAAAAATTTTTTTTACTTTTACAGTAGGATTGCCCTTGCAGGGCAGGTTATGACAGTAGGATTGCCCTTGCAGGGCAGGATAAAAGGATAAAAAATGTCAATAAAATCAATAGTTTATGAAAGTATGCAAGGTTTATGCCATAATAAAAGTGACAAAAATTGTCACTGGTATGAGTTTTGCATTGACAAAAATTGTCAAATGATAATGATTATCAATATCGGAAGAATGAAAAAGCAAGAAAAACCTCAAATTTAAGTCCTCAAAAGTGAGCTACCTATTGAGCTACCTATTGAGATCTCTATTTCGAGGGGAGGGGGTTTGACAGATATAAAATAAGTAGTATGCTTAGAATTAATAAACAATTTAATAGGGGGATAGAAGATGAATAAAAAAGAAAGAATGTATATAGAAATAGAAAAGCATGGTAAAGAGATTATAAAGTATTTTAATTTAAAGGATCAAAATCCTCTTGATATATCAAAAAAGTTATTTAGCCTTGAAAGGAAAATGCATCGGGCCTGTGAAGCATATTGTAATGGCACTATTTCAGAAGGAGAGTTAGATATTGTAGAAGTAAATATTTTATCCAAAGTAAAAGGTGTGTTAGGGTCTTTACATGGTATATTTATCAACCACGATCCGAGAGGATACGCTTTGAAGCTAAATATTTCTAACTTTTATATGAAAGATTTCGGGGGATATGGAATACTAGCCCCCAATTTTAAGGAGGGGGGATAACATGGAAATAAAAATAGCTATACAATGTATGGACAAAAGGACTAAACAAGTGGGGACTTTTGGTTATTTCAAAAATAGGGAGTTGTATTCAGTAACCCCTATTTTCCCTGATCTTGTCGAATTGATAGATTACTGTAAAAAAAATAATATAGAAAGGAACTTTGAATGAAAAGAAAATTATCAGATGAATTAGTGGTAGAATTAACATTTCTTACAGGATCCGAACTACAAGGGGTTTTAAAAGCTTGTGGAGATTATTTTGGGGGGGACCGGTATGATACTATTGATTATATTGCTGTCCATCATGGGGATAAGGAGATTAAACCTTTATTGCCTCCCCCCCCTAAATTACCAGAAAATTCAAAAACAGTTGAAGAGAGAATCCAGGAACTTAGGGATTGCTATAAAAAAACAGATACCAAAGAGGGGGGGATTACGGCAGAAAATGTTGTAAGATCAAGAGGGAGAAAAAAATCTCAAAACGGAACTTTAAAGGAAAGAGTTTTTGAGTCATTAAATAATGGGTCTACTACCTATGAGGATATTTTGAGGGCCGGTATTATAAATATTGCTAAAAATACATTTAAAACTATTTTATCACAATATAGAAAAGAAAAGGGTATAAAAGTTGTAAGAGGTAGAAAGAAGGGAATAACAAAATAAATAATAGACCCCCCAATAGAAAAGGAGATTAAAATGGATAAGAAAGGAATTGAAATAATCAAAGAACTATTAGTAGAATTGGTAATTAATATTGAGGAGGTGGGGCCTTGTGAACTTTTAAACAACGTAGATGAATGCCATGTTTGTGGATTGATAGAACTTAAAGAAAAAACTGAAGATTATTTATCCAGTTTAGAAAAGCAAAAAATAACCACTTCTCAAGCATGGGATAAAATTGTAGGCAATGAATGCCTTAAAAGGGCAATAGAGGTATCTTTAGCAGGGCAACACCCTATAACAGTTATAGGGAATCCTGAAAATGGGGGGGACTATTTAGAGATTATTTTAGGGGACCTTTTAACTTTTGTAAAACCTTGTCCTTGTGGGAATTTTAAGAATATTTCAAAAGTTTGTGAGTGCTCAATTTCCCAAATTAGAAAATATAAATCGGAAAAACAATGGATGAATGCAATGAAAAATCCTATTATAGTTGAATTATCCCCCCCGACAAGATATGATTATCATATTAAACAACAAGAAACTTTTCAAAATGTAATTGACAGAATAAATAGAAAAAAGGATATCCCCCAAAGTCCTTTTGTTGGTGAAACTTTTCAGTTGCTAAAAACAGCGATTGAAAGATTAAATTTGTCACTAAAACAGGTTGAAAATATTGAATTAGTAGCTAAAACAGTCGCAGAATTGGATAATTTTGATATAATAATGCCATATCATGTATCAGAAGCTATTCAATATCAGAATATTGAGAGGAATACTTACTGGTGGTATTTTATTCCCCACATTATAAATATATTATTATTCCATAAAAAAGAGGTAAACGAAAATGGATAAAGAATTTTTTTGCTTAGAAATTAATGGTCTTTATATAGGAAAAATTCTTTGTTTTAAACAGGATTTAATAAACGATTTTAATAAAAAATTCTTATATAATATTCAGGGTAATTTAATAAAAGTTTTTGGGAGAATATGAAAACCATAACCATAAAAGATACCAATTTTGTAATTAAAATACCTTACGATATTACCCTTGTCAATCTTATAAAGATATCTTTTTCAGGTAGAAAATGGAACCCCGATTTTAAAACATGGCAAGCCCCTATTTCTGAAAAGAATATTTCAGCAGCCCTCCAATTAGCTACCTATCAAGGATTTATTATTAGCCCTGCAACTATGATAGAAATTGGAATATGGAAAAAGAAATTAAATATACAAAATGAAAAAGCTAATGAAATGGTAGAAATGTCAAAAGCAGTTGACGCTGATATTGAGATACCTATTAAGTCAAACGATAAATTATTTCCTTTTCAAAAGGCTGGTGTTCAATTTATTGAAAAAACTGGTGGTAGAGTTTTAATAGCGGATGAACCTGGTTGTGGGAAAACCTTACAAGCTATAGCATGGTGTCAATTACATTTTGAAAAAAGACCTATTTTAGTTATTTGTCCCAAAACACTTATGATAAATTGGAAAATAGAATTTACTAAATGGGTAGGTATTAAATCATATATAATTATCTCAAAAGATAATGAATATCAGCTACCTACTACTACCTATGAAGCATATATAATTAATTATGATATTGTTGAGAAGCAAAAAAATTTGCTGAAAAAAATTGACCCAAAAATAATAATATTAGATGAATCAACGGCTATTAAGAATCCAAAAGCCAAAAGAACAAAAGCTATTAATGAGATTGTTAAAGACTGCCCCCATATTTTAGCTTTAACTGGAACACCTACATTGAATAGTAGACCAATTGAAATTTATAATACTTTAAAAATTTTATCCCCCCAAAATTTTGGCAATTATTGGGAATTTGCCTCTCGTTATTGTGGTTTGACTCGAACACGTTGGGGTGTTAACGTTTCAGGAGCAACAAATATTCAGGAATTGGCAGAAAAGTTAAGATCTACTGTAATGATCAGAAGACTTAAAAAAGATGTTTTAAAAGAATTACCTGATAAAATGCGTATAATTGTTCCACAAGAAATTAATATGAAAGAATATAAAAGAATTGAGGATGATTTAATAAATTATCTTATTGAAGAGAAAAATAAATCAAAATTACAAGCTGAAAAAATTAATCTTGTTTCTCAACTTTCTCGTATAGAATATCTTAAACAAGAAACAGTAAAAGCTAAGCTCCCCCTTTTTATTGAATGGGTTAAAACAATGGATTTAAGTAAATTAGTTATTTTTTGTCACCATCGGGAGTTCATTGACCAATTAATGATAGAATTATCGGAATTTAATCCAGTTAAACTTATGGGGGGGATGTCTTCTGAAGAAAAGCAAAAATCTATAGAATCTTTTCAAAATGATAAAAATTACAGACTTTTTATTGGGAGTATTACTTCAGCAGGAATGGGGATTACTTTAACAGCAGCTTCACATTTAGCATTTTTAGAATTGATGTTTGTCCCTGCTTTACACGACCAGGCAGAGGATAGAATTTTGAGAATTGGGCAAAAAAATGCATGTTCTATATATTATTTTATTGGAGAGGGGACAATAGAACAAGAAATATATGATTTATTACAAAGTAAAAGAAAAATATTCCGAGAACTTATGCAAGATAAAAATAATGTTATTGAAAATACAGATACAAATATACTAAACGATTTGGTGAATAAATTGGTGAATAGATAATGATTTTAATTAAAAATATATTACCTAAAAGTATTAAAAATAAAATTATTAGTTTTGGTTTATTCCTATGTCCTTATTGTTTAAAAGAAGTTGAAAAAAGATTAAGTAATGGCAAAAAACAAAAATCTTGTGGATGTATTCATGGAAAATTAATTTCAAAAAGCACAAAAGGGAAGAAGAAATCTGAAGAACATATAAGAAAAAATTCAGAATCCCATATAGGATTACAAATTGGAAATAAAAATGGGATGTATGGGAAAAAGGGGGTATTAAGTCCTAACTATGGTAAAAAACGTACTGAAGAAACTAAACAAAAAATTGGGTTGAAGCATAAAAATAAAATTATTTCGGAAAAACAAAAAGAGAATCAATCAAAAATAATGAAAGGTAGATATATTGGTAAAAATAATCCGATGTATGGTATTCATAGATTTGGGTCGAATTCCCCAAGTTGGCAAGGTGGTAAAAGTTTTGAAATATATCCACAAGAATTTAAACAGATAAGAAAAATTATATATGAAAGAGACAATTATATTTGTCAAAATCCTGAATGCAATATAAATATAGGTTATTATAAAAGATTAGATTGCCATCATATAGATTATGATAAGAAAAATAATAATCTTGAAAATCTGATAACTTTATGTGTTTCTTGTCACATGAAAACAAATGTTAAAAAAAAGAAGAGACAATATTTTATAGAATTTTATCAGAATATAATGATATATAAATTGACTACTTAGTAAACATAAATGAAACTATTTTATACATTATTCAGAATACTAAGAATATTACCAAGAGTAAAGATAAAGGTGAGGGGGAGAACAGAATCTCAAAAAAGTAATCAGGATTGTAAAAGTGAGCTATCTATTTCACTAACAAATATTAATAAACATAAGAAAACATTAAAATTTACTAAATCTCCTCAACAAATGATTAAAACTTTTTCAAAAATAAAAGAAGAAATTGGCAAGATTCTTGAATATAATAAAGATATTGCTTTAGAATTTGATGGGGAAATGCTGGTTTCTGTGGGGGATCTTAAAAAGATGGATATGATTCAGGATAGGTATATAAAAGATTTTTTGAATAATCAGATAGATATTGAATTAGCAAAAGAAAAAGAGGTAAACTCAATATTTCTGAAAGAATCCTTAATAAAAAAAGCATTGACACAAGCCTTAAAATGTATAGAATTTCTTCCAAATGATGTTGAAATGCAATTGAGAATAACAGAGTTAGAAGATAAACTAACATCTTTATATATTAATGGGGGGTGTTGATATGAAATTGATTAAAAAATTAAATAGAAGAAAATCAGGTAATTGTATGGTTACATGGGGATTTTATAAACCAGAAAGAATTGGCTGAAAAATATAATCTTCATGTAATGACTGTTTCAAGAATTATAAATAATAAAATATGGATTAAACATGGAAAAAGACGAACAGACTAAAAGGTTTGACGATGCTATAAAATTTCATAAGCTACTCGATAAAAGATGGGGAAAAGAATCCCCCAATGATAGTTGGCATTCATTCTTAGCAGAATATTATAATAAACTGGGAGGAAAAGAAAATGAACTATTTAAAATTAAAAAATAAAATTTTGTTATTTACTTTTAATTATGATATAGAAGAGGAAAATATTAATAAATTAGATTTGTATTTTGATAAATATGTTTTAGTAGCTTTGAGAAATTATATAGAATTAAAAAATATTCAATAAGGGGGGAATATGATAAATTTAACCATTTTTGAAGATATAAAAAATTTGAATAAAAATATAGAAAAATTAACAGAAGCTATCCAGGATTTTAATAAAATAACGGGGGGATTTTTAGGATATAAAGTTACTTATGAAAAGGAGGATAAAAAATGAAACAATCACTTAGTGTAATTTGGTTAATGATTGGTTTGTTTATCGGAGGATTTTTAGCATACTTAATTTTTTAACAATATAAAGGGGGAAATAATAATGGAAAATTTAGAAAATATGTTGCTTTCTTTGTTAATAAGTGTTTCATTTGGTTTGTGGAAGAAGAACTGTTGGGCTTTCCTTTTTATGTTTACTATTTGTTATACAATTTTTGATTTAATATAAGAGGAATAAATGACAATTAAAGAAAGCATTGAACAGATAAAAAATAATTTAGATTCCTCATATTTAGAATTACAAAAATTAAGATATGAGGAAGAGATTGAGAATCATGTTAGAGTAGAATTATTATATATGATTTCTATTACAAAAAATATTTTCAATTTTATTTATTCTCATCAATAGAAGCAAAAGAATAATAAAAGACAAGGAGCTAAAAGATGATTAAATCTATTTGTATTTTAATTTTTTGTTTAGTATTTATAATTCCTACAATAGTTTCAAATGCTTTTATTAAATTAAATTATGAAAATTATAAATATGAAATTGAAAAATTAAATAAAGAAAAAACAGAGGTTATTATTAGAAAAATTATTCAGTGTGAAAGTGAAGGCAAAGAAGATGTATGGGGGGATAAAAATTACATTTACCCAGCTTACGGAATTACTCAAATACAGAACAGAACCTTCCTATGGTTATCGGATATATCTGGTAAAAAGAATTTAAAATGGAAGAATCCAAAGCATCAAATTGAATTATTAAAATGGGCTTTGTTAAATGGTCAAGGGGATTTATGGACTTGCTTTAGAGTATTATCAAAAAAGGGGGAATTATGAAGAAATTAAATTTTCAGCAAAAAACAGCACTTTTGTTTGTGCTGGTTACTTATTGTAATCTTACAATAGTTTTGATATTTTTATATATTTTACACAGAATTAAGGATTTATGGGAATAAGGGGGAGAATAAATATTTAGACATTTGTGAGGAATGCACCAAAAAATTAAAGAATATTTTTAAACAAAAAGGGGTAAGTTGAATGGAATTAATTAGAAAGATAAAATCAAGAAGAGATAAAAAAGGCATTTTAAGAAGTTATGCCTTGTTTTGGTGTGATTATTGTAAACAAGAGGTTGAAAGACCATTATCTTATATAAAATGTAAATCCTGTGGATGTAATAAAAAATATGATGGGATTTATAATTCAAATTACAAACATGGTGGAAATAATACAAAATTATGGATGGTTTGGCGTGGTATAAAAGCAAGATGTTTAAATCCAAAACATAAATTTTATAAAGACTATGGTGGTAGAGGAATAACAATTTGTCCAGAATGGACAGATATAGATAATGGATTCATTAATTTTAGGAATTGGTCATTAAATAATGGTTATCAAGAAGGTCTTGAAATAAACAGAAAAGAAAATGATGGAAATTATAGTCCTGAAAATTGTAATTTTATAACTCATAAAGAGAATTGTAACAATAGAAGAGGAAAGAAAATAAATTGGCAAATAGCAAATGAAATTAGAATTAAATATAATAGTGGTTATTATACACAACAAAAAATATCTAATGAATACAAAATAAGTCAGACATTGGTTTCTCAAATAATTTTAAATAAAATTTGGTATAAAGGATAAAATTATGTCCAAGGATGAACGTAGTAAATACATCTTAAAAGCTGAATTTCACCGATTCGTTGAAGTATGTCCCTTGAAGTATACTTTATTTTGGAAAATTGTATTCAATGCTGGATTAAGGATCTCTGAATGTCTAAATATTACAACAAAAGACATTCTTTACTCAGAAAATAAATTATTAATTAAGACTTTGAAGAGAAAAGGACACCCAATTATTCCTGTTATTATTCCTGAATATTTAATTAATGAATTGAAAATGTATATACAAAAAAATGAAATAATTGATAGAATATGGCCTTTTAGTCGTCAATATGCTTTTAAAATGTTTAAGAATATATGCAAAAAGTCTGGATTAAATTCTAAATATAGTCCTCATTCATTCCGGCATGGGCATGGGGTTATGATTGCAGATGTAACTAACGGAAATCTTTTAGCAGTAAAAGACAGACTTAGGCATTCTTCAATAAGTAGCACAAACTGGTATCTTCATGTAAGTGAAAATAGGCAAAAAGAAATATGTCAAAAAATAGAGGATTATTTAAAATGAAGTTAATTGAGGAAATAGAATCAAAGTTTAAAAACAACAAGAAAGGGGAATAACAAATGTCACAATATGATGAGGAAAAAGATATATATTTTGTTTACGAAAAAGAGATAAATCTATATGATGCTAATGAAGCCGGAAAAACTTGCCAAAAAATACTAATTAATGGAAAAGAAATGAGGATACACGATATTAAACGGGTATGTAAGAAACAGGTAAAGGCTAAAGGACAATCCTGGTTAAAAAGACACGGGTTTATCGCAGATTAATATGATTATCTACTGCTAAAATAGACAAAACAGATATTTCACCAACAATTTTATTTGTAACTTGTTGCTTTATTTCATATTTTTGTAGTATTGTTGTCAATTCTTTCTTTAATTTGTTTGTAATTTCTTCTTTTATTGCTTGCTTTATAGAATTTTCCATACCCAATTTCCTCTATCAAATAAAAAATGTCAATAAAATCAATGGTTTACACTATTTTTGTTCAGAAAGTTTAGATTTTAATCAAAAAACCTAAAAAATTTTTGTACAGACCTCAAAAGTGAGCTACCAATTTGCCTTTGAAAATATATACTTTTTAAAAACTCAGCTACCTACTTCATATATTTTATAACATTTTTAAAGCTACAAAGAATTAATCCTCCCCATCATATTCACTGCATATGGAGGCAAAATTTTTGAATCTATTAAGACATTTCAGGGAATCCCTTAAAAGCATTTCTCTATTGGTCTTTGTATTTTTGGAAGTTCTTACATTGTTACAGAATTTTAAATCTAATTTAGGGAACATTTCTTTAATACATCTTACTTTTTCAGAGGTAATTTTAAAATCTATTTTTGTTTGAGGCAATTTTTCATCCATTTTAAAAGGTTTTATCTTAAAATTTAAACAATTAAAACAACTCTTATGATTATTTATAACCTCATTTAATTCATTACTGATTCTTTTTGACAAATTTTATACCCCCCTATTTAAATTTTAAAAAATTATTTCTTGTTAATGTATCAAAAAGGATAAGAGAAAAAACATCTATGAAAGAAGATTCAGAATCATCCCCCTTATTCTTTATATTTATCTCTTTTTCTTCAAGACCTAATTGGTATTCTTGGGAAATGGCATGAATTATCTCATGGAAAAGTGTATGCAAAATATCATCTTTTGTTCTGTTTTTTTGTAAAATTCTTATGGTTCTAGTCCAATAATCTATTTGTCCCCATATTGCTTGTCTACCTTCTACATCTGTATCAGAGGATTTATCGGTATAAATAATTTTATATATAATACCCCCCACATTTACAGATATAGGAAATTTGGAAGTATTTTTAAGTTTCATTGTCCCCCCATTTTTTTATGCCATAAATACAAAATATAGTATATATTAGGTATAAAACACCTTGAGCAACTTCTTGAATATGAAAATTATAAAACATTAAAAATAAATCTGCAATTATCCAAAGATAAAATCCAAAAATATTCTTTTTTATTATGAAAAAATTCCCACTCAAAGAAACTAATACAAATAACCATATTACTTTATTAAGTTCAATCATATTATATAGTATCTAAACACTTCTGGTGACATTCATCACAACAATTGCATTCTTCAAGATCTTCCTCATCTAAGAATTCTGTTGAATAGGGGCAATAATCATTTTCCCCAGCTTCATTTATACCACAACTATCACAAAGTTTCATTATTTAATCCTTTCTATATATTTTTTACCATCTTTATCAAAATAAATTATTCTTTTTATTCCTACTTCTTTTATAGCATTCATACAACTTATACAAGGTTTACTTAATACCATATTTCCAGATCTTGTATTTATCCCAATAACTGTTATTGTTGCCCCTTTTAATTGAGATTTAAAACATTTTCTAATACTGTCTACCTCTGCATGAATACCCGAAAGATCAGAGTAACCATTTTTGTGTTTAAATGGGAAAGATAAACGATTCTTATCATTGTGCCCAATAGATAAAACTCTGCCATTTTTTGTTATAATGGCAATCATAGTGACACGTTGATCAATTTGTTTTGAATTTTTTATGTAATTATAAATTTTATTTATCATTTTTCCATATTTTATAAAGTATAATCAATGAAATTGTTTGTGGGCTAATACCAAATTTTTTAGATAAAGATATTTGAGTATAATCCCCTGTTTTATGTAATTCTCTGATTTTATTAGCTATTTCTAAATTTATTTTTGTGGTTCTTTTCTTTTGCGCATTCTTTTCTAAATGAATCCATTGACAATTTTCAGGGGTATAATTTCCATTATTATTTCTTCTATCTATAGTTAGATGTTCTGCATATTCATTACTTAGTGACCAATCCCTGAAAGGGATGAATTCTAACCAATCAGCGCAAACAGTTAAACCTCTTCCACCATAGTTTTTGTAATCTTTATTGTTTTTATTTAAAATTCTTGATTTAATACCATGCCAAATATTGTAAAGTCTTGTTTTTTTCATTCCATGTTTATAATTTAATTTGCTATTTTTTGGGAATTTATATTTTTTACAGCATGTTTTCTGTTTTTTTCCATCCGACAATATTCTTTCCACTTTATTTAGACAAGCTGGACATAAAAATTCGCCCCATTTAATTTTATGACCATTATTGTTAATTCGTATTCCTAATTCTTTAATTAGTTCCATTGATTTCTTCAACTTCACTGTACTTTCCATTATGTTTTACAGAAAAAATCTTCTCCGCACCTTCAGACAATTCTTCAAGTTGGGAAACTATGATAAATTGTATATTTAATTTTTTACTTAAATCTTTTAACATTTTCATAGCATTTTCCAATTTACCATGAATGAAATGGAATGGTTCATCCAATATTATTACATTATCTGTTTTTGGATTTTGAATTGACCATAAAACAATTCTTAGAGCAAAAGATGTAACATCTATTATGCCTCCTCCAACGCTGTCACGAGGATCAATCTCCTCCCCCCTAATCATAAGACTTATTTTAGCCTCCGGTTTATTACGTTTGATGTCAAAAGATATAATGAATTTATATTCCTCTTCAAATACTGCTTGTAATGCTGTAGTTACCATATTTTCTATATAATCTTTAAGATATGTTTGTGTATACTTTCCAGCAAGATTAACCACAAGCCGAGCTTTTAATAAATTTTCATTATATATTTTTAATTCATTATATTCTTTTTCTTTCTCTTCAAGAGAATTTAAAGTCATTTTTAATTCCGTCCGAAAACCTATAAATTTATTTTTTAATTTTTCTATATCTAATAACATATATTTTTCCAAATTTTATTATAAATAATATTATCAATATTAAAAATACTTACATTGTATTTATCAGCCAATTCTTTTCTTGTATAATTTCCTGTTTTATATAACTCTCTGATTTCATTAGCTTTTTCTAAATTTAATTTTATTCTTCTTTGTTTTAATTTATTTTCTGTTCTTGTAACCCATCTGCAATTAGATGGTTCATAATTTCCATTAGTATCCCTACGGTCTATTTCTAGACCTTCTTGATAACCATTATTTAATGCCCAATCCCTGAAAGGGATGAATTCTAACCATTCATTACATATTGTAATACCTCTACCACCATAATTAGGATAATTTGTTGCATTTGGATTTAAACATCTTTGTTTCATAC
>ERZ1292623.3509-Hain-H51-01um-R1-3509-length-13356-cov-6_pt1 | contig 13356 bp, 16 predicted proteins | sample MGYA00564398_ERZ1292623 | MGnify/ENA primary metagenome ERZ1292623 (study PRJEB36523, sample SAMEA6512633) | groundwater metagenome | collected 2019-01-07 | study: AquaDiva: Metagenomics assemblies of 32 groundwater samples
TTGCAAAAATCATGGATTATGGTAAATTTCAATACGACGAAAAGAAGAAGCAAAAAGTCGCGAAATCACGCACTATAACGTCAGACCTGAAGAATATTCAGGTTAAAATCGGCACTGGAGAGCATGATCTAGAACTAAAAGCAAAAAAGGCCTCACAGTGGCTAAAGGAAGGCCATAGAGTAAAAATAGACCTATATCTCGTCGGTAGATCAAAATATATGGATATGAAATTCCATAAAGAGAGAATGGATCGTATATTCAAATTAATCACCGTTGAATACAAGATTGCTTCTCCAATAACGAAAAGCTTAAAGGGATTATCTGCAATAATTGAGAAGAAATAAAAAGAAATTAAATGAAAACAAATAAATCATATTTAAAAAGATTGAAAGTAACTCGCAATGGTAAAATCCTTGCTCGAGGTACAGGTCAGAATCATTTCAATTCTAAAGAAAGCCGACGTTCCCAGCTCGCTAAGAAGCGTTCGACACCTTTCCATATGACAGGAAAAGAGAAGAGTAGATTCTTAATAAATTTTAAATAAAATAATTACATTACCATGACAAGAGTAAAGAAAGGAGTACATGCACTAAAGACCAGAAAAAATATATTAAGCCAAGTAAAAGGCTATCGTTTCCGACGTAGTAAAACAGAAAGAAATGCATATGAAGCTATTTCACACGCAGGAGCATATGCCTTTACCCATAGACGTGATAAAAAAGGTGATTTCCGAAGACTTTGGAATGTACGCATAAACGCTGCACTTAGAAATATAAATGAAAAGTATTCATATAGTAAATTTATAGGTAATCTAAAGAAAGCAAATATTGCTATAGACAGGAAAATCCTTTCAACACTTGCCGAGATAAATCCAGAATCATTTAAAAAAATAGTTGAGAAGGTTTCCTAATTTAATTCATATTTCTTCAATCTCTCCGGATATATAGCTTCTATTCCTAGACTATCATGTATTTTCTGTGCTAAGAAAAGAGAAGCTTTCGGTTCACCCATGACTACGAAAATCTTTTTCACTGTTTCTTGTGCTGTACTGGCAAATTCCAATAAATGATCAGAGTCTTTATGAGAAGAATATCCGAGTATTGATTCTATTTTTGCTTTTACTTTTATTTCTTTTCCATAAATAGAGACTTTCTTATCACCTTCTATAAGATGTCTTCCGACTGTACCAAGAGTCTGATATCCTACAAGTAAAATAGTATTCTTAGGATCTGATAAATATATTTCTTCATGATGTATTACCCTTCCCCCGACAGACATACCAGAGCCAGCTATTATTATTTTCGGTAATTTAGCATGATCTATTTCACGAGAAGCTTCATTGCTTACAGTAAATGAAAGTCTAGGAAAATTAAATATATCATCACCATCCCTTATTTCCTTCTGTGCCCTTTCATTGAATAATTCTTTACTTGCCTTATAAATATCTGTTATTTTTGTCGCAAGAGGTGAATCCATATATACAGGAATTATGGGAATAGTTTTTGATTCGACTAGTTTATTCAATTCATAAAGCATAACTTGAGTCCTTTCTAAAGAAAAAGCTGGGATAACGAGTGTTCCATTCTTCGAAATAGTATCTTTTATAATCTGTGCCAATTTTCCACGCCTTTCATCTTTCGGTTCATGATTCCTATCTCCATAGACACTTTCCATAATCACATAATTAGCTCCAATTATCGGTTCTGTATCTTTTAAAAGTGGAGTTGGAGTATTACCAAGATCTCCTGTAAATACTATTTTTTTACCTTCATATGTGAATTGAATCATAGAAGAACCCAAAATATGCCCTGCATCTTTCAGAAATACAGAGAATCCTTCTGGAAAAGGAGTTTCGATATGATACGGAATCGTCTTCCAAAGTGTAAAAGATTTCTGCATATCTTTCATTTCATATAGAGGCAATATACCTTCATTGTTTGCTTCTTTTTCTAGAAGTCCGACAGCGTCTTCAAGTATTAGTCCAGCAAGAGCCATGGTTTCTGGGGTGGAATATATAGTCCCTTGGAAACCTTCTTTCACAAGCTTCGGAATACGGCCGACATGATCCAGATGAGCATGAGTGATGAAAAGCATATCGATTTCCGATGGTTCATAATCGAAAGCTTCCCTATTTTCCATTATAGCTTCTTTTTCACCTTGTATAAGTCCACAATCGATAAGAATCTTAGTTGTTTTTTCTGAATTTTTTATTTCAAATAAGAAATTTGCACCAGTTACACTTCCAACTCCACTAAAAAATGTCAGATTTATACTCATTTATTTTTTAGACTTAATAATAGATAAAACAATTAATGCACCAATTAGATCATCTATCAAATCTTTTGTTGTATCTATAATATATGGAAAGGAACCAACAGGAGAACCACTGATTCCATAATATGCTTCAAATATTTCCCATAATATTCCAAATATAATAGTAGAAATAATTATATATTTTGGATTTTCTAATATATATAAAGTAGAAAAAGCGATACCGACACCGCCCAGAATATGAACAATGATATCGTAAAACCAGAACTTTACATATAAATAGTCATACATTCCAAAAAGATGAAGTATAAGAGTAAGAAGAAGGACGGTCAAAGTCAAAGTAGCCAATTTATTTCTATTCATACGATGAATTGTAACATAAAAAAACACCTGTTTGTACTGCAAAATTCTTTAATGCGCACAAGCTCTTTTTTCTTCAACATGTTTCAGAAAAAAGACTTCTGCGCTTACGAATTTTGCGGGTCACAGATGTTCTTTATAGGTTACAGAAGTATCAAGCCTAGTGATTTACTAGGTGGGTGATCTCAATGTCAACACCGAGGTGCGACATAATATGAAGTGCGAGACTTCGTTGATCTCCCAGATTATGTTTTATAGAGTCAATACTTATGTAACCTGATTTAATTATAACCCTCTCATTTTCAAATACAATAGAAAAAGTATTTCAGACATCATTCTAATATTCCGTCTAGATCAATATTGTATAGGATTTTTTCTTGTACATGAGTATATTCATTTATTTCTCTTGTAGAAAACCATTGTTTTATTTCCTCATTCGCTTCTTTTGGAGATCCAGACGCATGAACTAGATTTCTTATTGCCCTTCCATCAGCATCTGTCATTTGATATGAATCAAGAACAAAGTCTCCACGAATGGTACCAACATCCGATGTAAGTGGTTCCGTACCGCCTGTAAGCTTTCTTACTATAGGGACAGCATGAGCCCCTTCCCAGACCATAGCTATGACAGGCCCGCTTGTCATGTATTTTATAAGATTTTTCAGGATAATTTCTGTAACCTTCAATGGATCTGTATGGGGTGGTATAAATCCTTTACTGGTATACCCCTTTATACTTTTCTCACCCGTTATCCTTCTCCATTCTGGATCAAGAGTATAATGCTTTTCTATAAGATCAGCAGTCGGTACCATCATCTTTATTGCCATCAATTTCAGCCCTATTCTTTCATATCTTTGTATAATTTCTCCTATAAGGCTTCTTTGAACACCGTCAGGCTTGATAATAACGAAAGTTCTCTCATATTTCGGATGATTCAATGCATGTGATGTTTTTTTCATATATTTTTGTTAAGATTATAGTATGATAAATCCATTTGAAAAGCAACAAGAATCAAGTTCAGAAATTATAGAAGTCGGAAAAGAATTAAGCGAAAAATTAGAACAAATAAGACAATCTCGTATAAGACCAGAAACCTTTAGAGGCATATGGCTTTTTGCTGATGAAGAAATTGATTCAGATTTAGCTTTTGTGGAAAGAAAGGAAGAAGAGTTTAGGAAACAATCAGAATTTCAACCACCAGAGCAAGCAGTAATAAGAAAAAATGCCGATATCTTGGAAGTTATGCTTCCTATGGTTGTACAAGATTTTAATTGGCTAGGTAAAAATACAAACCTTATATACACATCAAGATATGATGATATAGCTAGAGGTATAGATTCTGTGGCTCAGTTTATGGAGCCAAATGAGGCCTTTAATGTCGGTATGGAAATCGATTTTACTAGTTCAGAGGAAGAGATGAAGGATAAAATAATGAGAATAGGATCTAGAATAGAAAGTGGTCAAATATCTTCCGTAAAGTATTTTGATTCACCTCAAACTGGAAAGAAAAAAGAAATGGAAATGCCAAAGATCGCCTTCGGTGCACCAATGAGAGATATGAATGAATTCGTCTCTGTGGTAGCAGAAGCTTATCTCGGTAAAAAAAGAGAATCAGCAAAGAGAGAAATTCAAAATCATAAACTAAAAAATAAATTTATAGAGTTGACAGCAAAGCAATTACAAGAATTTGGAACATTAGCAACTAAAGCTGGACATAGAGATAATGCCAAACTTCATAGTGATGTCCTAGAAAGATTTAAACAAAGGGGATTAATTATATCACACCATTATTTCTGATACTTCCTCATAATCTCCTCCTCCACTATCATCTTATCTTTACCATATTTGAGATGCGATAATTGCTTTATTGATTCTATTATAGCCCTATTCCCTTGTGGTGGTGGTAATGTCTCTATATTAAACGGCTTCATGGGGCGACCATTCGCAAGTATTTTCAAATATGCATTGAAATTATCGATAGACATAATATCTTTTGCGGTAAATACTGGGGAAAATTGTTTTTCTAGATATTCTGCATCTTCTGCACCGACACGGAAGGTGGCTATGGAACCGACATTGCCAAATACCGAGTCTCGAATACCTTCTTCAAGTTGGGCAATGAATTGATGGGCTATATTGAGTGATAGCTTATATTTTCTAGCTTCGGAAAGAATAGTAGAAATAGAATTTGTTGTAATATTCTGGAATTCATCTATATATAGATAAAACGGTGGCAAGATCTGACCACTATTTACAGCATCGACTCTGGATAAAGCTGCCATCAAGATTTTTCCGACAAGTATAAGCCCAATGAGATTTGCATTTATATCTCCAAGTCTTCCCTTTGAAAGATTTACAAGTAAAATCTTTTTATTATCCATTATTTCACGGAAATTTATAGAAGAATTCTCTTGGGCGATAATCGGTCGCATTATGTCATTTGCAAGAAATACATCGAATTTACTTGTAATATATGGCACAATATTTGCCAAAGATGCCTCACCACCCGCCTTTTCAGCCACCTCTTTCCAGAATTGTATAACTATAGGATTTTTGCAATTTGAGATTTTTAGTTCACGAAAAGCTTTATTTGAAAGAACACGAGAAACATCTAGAAGTGTATTTCCTGTTTCTGGATTTTCCATGACTAGAAGTACAGCATTTCGGAAATATTGTTCAAACATCGGCCCACCAGCGACTTTCATATCGAAAAGTTTATTAAATATAGAAAGCATTTCATTTACCACAAATGTTTTTTGCTCTGGGTATTTCCTATCATATTCGAGCATATTGAGTGCCATTGGTCTTTCTGTATAGCTAGGATCAAAATATATTACATCTTCATAACGGCTTTTAGGAATAAGTGAAAGAATATCTTGAATATCAGAACCATGGGGATCGATCATACAGACCCCTTCACCATTTGCTATATCTTGTACGATCATATTCTTCAGAATTGTCGTCTTACCAGTACCAGTCTGTCCAATCACATAGAAATGACGTAGACGATCTTCTGGAGTCATAAATACCTTGGTCTCTTTTCCTCTATCTTTATTTAATCCAAGCAAAATACCATCATGAGCAAGCTCGAGAGGTGCGGGAGCACTGCCAGCCTTCGCAGTTTTCAAATGTGGGGCAGAACGTATAACATTTGCAGGAAAATGCATAAGGCTTGTAATCTCTTTTATATTGGCTAATATTCTTTTTTTATTATCAAAAAGTCTAAAGGAATAATCAAAAAACAATGATCCAAGCTCTGCCTTTTCTGCTCTTTCGAATTTCAATTTATTTCCATGAGTATATTCGAATTGATTAAATGAAGATTCAATATCACTCAGAATCTGTCCGGCTATAATTTCATTCTCTGCAGAAGCGATAAGGCGAATATTGATACCCACGACTGGAGAAGCCATCTTTTCTTTAATAGAATCAATAGATATTTGATCGATTTGTTGTGAAGCTTCTTTCTTTTTCTGTTCTGCTTTTTCTTTTTCTTCTGTCGTAGACATTAGTCTTGAAACACCTTTCATAAACCCTTCGACATATTTTAAGACTCCTTCACTATTCTTTTCTATTGCATCACTTATTTTTTCTCCTTTCATAATATCATCAAATGTCTTCTTGAATCGTGAATTATGATTCGAGCTTTCTGGTCTTATGATTATCTGTATAGATGCACCCTCACCATGTGTCTTTATCTTCGAAAAGCTATTTAGAATAGAATTCAATGGATCAAAATCAAATTTATCATATGTTTTAAGTGGCCAAATATCATTTTTAGAATATTTCGCATAGGAAGCTATTGTTATTCCTTTCTCATTAAAAATGTTATAATCATCTTTCTTTTCTACTATTTTTGCATTATGAAATACAGCGAGCATTTGCTTTTCAAAAATACTTTTCTTATTATCATGTACCGCTACATAAAATGTGAATTCATCACTATGATTCGCCACTGCAAGCTCAATAGTAAAATACCCCGTTCCCCCATCCTTCGTCTTATCATCCACAGACATCATCCCGGAGTAGAATTGTTCCATTCCAGATATTACTTCTCTCAAAGGTCTTTCCTTACCATCATCAGTCTTTTCTGGTAAAGTAATTTCGAAAAGAGTCATGTGTAATGCCTTGAATTCTGCCGATCTTTCACTAAGACCATCTATCATAAATCCTGATTTTATATATTGAACAAGAAATCTTTCGAAATCATCTTGAATATGGGGATCATTCATTTTTTCAATAATATTTAAAACATTTTTTATACCGTGTTCTTGCATAATACCGAGAAGCTCGGAGATTTTCTCATCATGTTCTTCTGGAGAAAGCTCGAGGATAATAGCTTCTGATCTTTGGGTAGGCATTATATAGTCTTTATGAAGAACTTCACTAGTTTGAGCTTGTTTATATTCCTCTATCGTTTCTTGATGTGTCTCCTGCTTTATCTCTTCAGGAGTCCTATCCATACGCAATGAAGCAATTTCTTTTTCTTTTTGCAGAAGTCTCTCACGAAGAAAAGCCAGTTCCTTTTCAGGGGTTTTTAATTGCTTTGATTCAGTATTAAATTTATTGGGAAATTCCATATTTTAATATTTAAGCTGCCATTTGTAGGGGTTCTTCTTCATTATCCTTATCACACTCACCTGCGTATAAATGATCTGCGACCCTTTCCATGAAATCAGCTTCATAATTTGGATCTTTTAACTTTTCCCAGAAATTGTAATTTGATTCTATCTCTTTATTTAAAAATTTATGAAACGTTTCTGAATATTTACGATTATCATGTTCAATCCATTCCATTATAGCTTCATCTTCTATAAGATTTGGATATTTATCTTTTGCAAGCTTTGCTTGCATCATTATAGTTTTTATATGTTTTTCTTTCCTCTCTGCCTCTTTTCTTTTTTCTTCTTCCATAGAATCACTATTTGGTTTTCCTATTGATTCTGTTGACATATTATTTAAATATTAAAAATAATAACTATATTATACCCTAAACCTTAGTCAAAATCTCTGCATCCCCCTTCGTGATGAGTATGGTATGTTCGAAATGGGCACTTGGTTTTCCATCTTTTGTGCGATATGTATAACCATCTTTATCAAGAAATATCTCACGGTTCCCTAGATTGAACATTGGTTCTAAAGCCAATACCATTCCTGGCTTTAATACTTCGCCTTTTCCTGCTTCTCCATAGTTTGGTACGAATGGATCTTCATGGACATCGTATCCTACACCATGTCCGGAGAGTTCTTCTACTATGCCATAATTATGTGCTACTGCTAATCTTTCTATGGCCACGCCTATATCACCCACGGTCTTCCCACCCTTTGCAGCCTTTATACCTGCCATTAGGGCTTTTTCTGTAACTTCTAATAAGGTTTTCAATTCATTGGAAATCTCTCCTACGGGAAGCGTTATGGCGGCATCGGTGATAAGTCCTTTGTGGATCAAGCCTAGATCAAGGCTTACAATATCCCCTTCTTTTAGTATCTTTTCTTTTTCATTTGGTATGCCATGTACGACTTCATCATTTACAGAAATACAAATACTCGCTGGGAAAGGTCTCGTTGCCCCGCTTGGTTGATAATTTAGAAATGCAGGAGTATCTCCTTTCTCCGTTATCATTCTATGAGCTTCTTCGTTTAATGCCTTTGAAGACATTCCAGGACGCACCATGCTTTTTAATTTTTCCAGAATTTCTGCATGGCGTCTACCCCCTTCTCTCAATATCTGTATATCTTCTTTTGTCTTGATTTTTATCATATTTTACTAACAATATCTTTGTGTATCTCTTCTGTTAAACGTTCTCCATCAATAGTTAGAAATGTATATTTTTTATTATTTCTATAGAAATCTAGGGCTGGCATCACTTCACTACTGTACCAAGCAAGTCTTTTTTCTATTCCATTTTTACTATCATCCATCCTGCCTCGTAAAGCCAATCTTTTTGTTACACTTTCTTCACTAATATCTAAGAAAATAACAAAAGGACTATCAAGACCATAAAAATCAAAAATAGAATTCAAAATATTGGCTTCATCAGCCTTACGAGGACTTCCATCAAATATTAAATGTTCATTTCCTGTATATTTCTTGATTAAAACATTAACCCACATATAAACAGCAAGAAATTCTGGCTGGAGTTTATCTTCTTGATAAATCTTTTTAGAAATCCTTTGGGTTTCAGAATCACCCTTTATAAATTCACGGATTTCGCCACCACTTTGTATATAGAGTACATCTCGATTCGGATCAGTCTTTTTTAGATAATCAGAAAGGAGCTTGGCTTGTGTGCCCTTTCCACATCCAGAACGACCTATGAAAATAAAGCTTTTTTTGTTCATGGGGATATTATAGCGTAAAGATCATGATAGATAAAGCAAAATTGGACTTGCTTGCTTGCGTTCGGAGGCTCTTTTATTTGTTCGCAAGCGAAAAATAAAAGACCTCCTCCTTACAGGAGCTGTACACCTTTCACATTTTGATTACAAAATGTTCAAGGTCTTGCGAAAGCTTCGCTTTCTCACACCGCGTCAAGTCTCAATTTTGCAGGACACATGCAAAATCGTGCGAGCCTAATAAAAAAGAAGGAATGTTATTTTCGAGGATCTCTCGGAGCCGCGAAGGCGGCGAGAGGGAATGCGTCGCGAGCACGCGACGACATGTGTCCGAGAAAGTAACATTCCTTCTTTTTTGTTCAGTAGGCGAGTCCAATTTTGCCTTTAGTACTCCCTCATTGAAATTTGAGCATCGATTTTCTTCAATAGATCAAGGACAACTGAAACAACGATAAGAAGGGCGGTACCACCAATGGCAAGTGTTTGTGTTCCTGTAAAAGCTTGAATACCAAGTGGAAGAACAGCAATGATTCCAAGAAATAGAGCACCGACAAGAGTGATACGAGTCACGACCTTACCAAGATAATTCATAGTAGATTCGCCGGGACGAACACCAGGAATAAATGCTCCGCTTTTCTGAAGATTCTCGGAAATCTGCTTAGGGTCGAATGTGACTGCAGTATAGAAATATGTAAAAAGAAAGACGAGTATGAAATACATAATAGCGTATGGCCAGGGACTATTTAGAAATGAAGCTACACTAGTCGCAATACTTGCAATTGTTGCATTTGAAGCGTGAGAAAGAAAGTTTGCAATGATTTGAGGAAAAAGAAGAATAGAAAGTGCAAAGATGATTGGTATCACACCAGCTTGATTAAGTCTTAGTGGAAGATATGTAGATACACCACCATATACCTTATTTCCCCTCACTTGTTTTGCATAAGTCACCGGAACAGGACGTTCTGCTTCTGTGACCACTACAACACCGACAATGACAACAATAGAAATAAGTAAGAAAATCAAATGTACGGGAATTTGTGAGGGATCGAAACTGGCAATGAATTGATATATTCTTGTAGGTAAGACAGCCACAATACCAGCGAAAATTATGAGTGATACTCCATTTCCTATACCAAATTCTGAAATAAGTTCACCAATCCACATAAGAAGCACAGAACCAGCAGTAATGACTATAACACTTACAAAGAGTGAAAGACCTGCAAGATGTGGTATTACATTCTGACTTTGTAGAAGAGCTAGGAAACCGAAAGCTTGAATGGCAGCAAGAGGAACAGAAATATATCTAGAATATTGCGAAAGTTTCTGACGTCCAATCTCCCCTTCTTCTTGCATCATAGCCTTCATACTAGGAAACATCATAGTAAGAAGTTGCATGATGATCGATCCCGTAATATAAGGCCCGACACCAAGCATAACTATAGAGAGTCTTGATATTCCTCCTCCAGAAAATATATCGAGTAATCCGAAAAATTGATTATTTGCAAGTAGTCTCTCTAGACTAGGGAGATCTATACCAGGCATGGGGATTGTCGAAAGTAAACGGAAAATCACAAGAGCGCCTAGAGTAAAAGCTATACGCTTGCGTAATGTATGATCTTTTAGAACAATTGTTATTTTTTCAAAAAAGTTTTTCATTGAATTTATTGAATTATTACAAATCAATTATTTTACCGAACCACTATTTTTCTCTATCTTTGATCTTACAGAAGCAGAGACTTCGCATCCTTCTATATTTATTTTCTGTGTAAACTCTCCAGAACCAAGAATTTTCACTCTAGGTATTCTACCATCGCTTGTAGAAATAAGTTTATTTTCTATTAAAGTCTGTGGGGAGACTGTTTGACCAGATTTAAATATCGATTCAAGATCACCTAGATTTAGGATAACTGGTCTTTCATTTGGAGATTTATTCTGATTTACACCACGACCGCGGAGTTTAGGAATTCTTTTTATAAAATCTCTAAGCTCTGGGCGCTTCTTATGACCAGCGCGCGCTGTCTGACCCTTACCCCCACGTCCCGAGGTCTTACCACGTCTACCTCCGCGGCCGACTATCATAGTCTTTTTATTCTTCGTTCTTGGAATTAGATTATTGATTTGCATATGATTTTTATTATTTTAATTCTGAAACAGAAGCAGGACCGGAAACAGCCTTGAGAGAAAGAGTGACACGAGAATGTTTCGAAAGCTTAGAAAGAGCCTTTATAGTTACTCTGGCAATATTGAGTTTATTCTTACTTCCTGAAAGAAGTTTAGCGCAAACATCTTTTATGCCAGCGAGTTCTATGACATTTCTTACAGCACTACCAGCCACCACTCCACGTCCGCGTGCAGGCATAATCATCACTTCTGCACTACTGAATTTCGCTTCTATCATATGGGGAATGGTCATAGCGGGTGAAAGTGTTACCTTTATCATATTCTTCTTAGCATTTCTTGTTGCCTTATCTATAGCTAGAGATGTATCTCCCGCTTTTCCAAGACCCACACCAACCCTTCCCTTCCTATCTCCAGAGACGACAGCCACAGAGAAAGTAAATCTTCGTCCACCAGCTGCTACACGAGTCACACGTCTTATAGCAATAATCTTCGTATCAAATTCTGGCTTGATACGTTCTTTATTCGAACGTTGAGGACGTCTTCCTGAGAATCTAGAATCACGAGAAGGTCCACGCGTATCACGGACTTGTGCTTTGGGTATTTCTTGTTCAATTATTTTTGTTTCTGTATCCATAAAATTTAATTAAAATTGAAGTCCACCCTCTCTGGCACCATCTGCTATTGATTTTATTTTACCCGTATAAAGATAACCGCCTCGATCGAAAACTACCTTTATAATCTTAAGTGCTTTTGCCTTTTTTGCAATATCAATTCCGACTTCCTTTGCATCATCTGAATGCGCTTGTGCAAGTGTATGGCCCTTATCATCATCTATTAATTGTGCATAGAGATATTTATGGGATTTGAAAACAGAAAGACGAGGACGCTGTGAAGTTCCGCTTAGAATTGAGCGTATTTTCTTATGTCGTCTTGCAATCTTTAATTGTTTTTGTTTACTTGTATTCATATCTTTATACTGATTTTTTACCTTGCTTCCTACGTATTACTTCATCGCTATATCTGATTCCCTTTCCCTTATATGGTTCTGGTTTCTTCAATGCGCGAGTCTTGGCAACGAATTGCCCAACCTTTTCTATATCAATACCTGAAACCGTAATAACATTCTTTTCTGCTGTGACTTTCAATCCTTCTGGAATTTTTATCTTTACTGGATGAGAGAAACCAAGAGCCAGATGAAGATCTTTTCCCTTTACATCAGATTTAAAACCAATTCCTTCGACTATTAATTTCTTTTCAAATGCCTTATTCACACCTTGAAGCATATTTCTCAAATGAGAAGCATAAGTACCCCATAGAGCTAAGACATCTAGAGATTGCCTTACTGGAGTCAATATGACTTCATTGTTTTCAATTTTAATATCAATTTCAGGTCGAAGATTTTTCTTCAATTCTCCCAATGGTCCTTTCACACTAAGAACACCATTCGAATATTTCACTTCGGTCTTTTCTGGTATTGCTATGGGTTTTTTCGCTATTCGTGACATATTATTTTTATTACCAAATCTTAAACAAGACTTCCCCACCGACCTTATGCCTCTTAGCATCTGTATCAATAAGAATTCCTTTTGGGGTAGAAAGTACGAAATTTCCAAATCCACTCTTAAACATTCTAATATCCTTTGATTTTTGATATATACGCTTTGATGGTTTAGAAATCCTATCTACACCCTGTACTCTTGGTTCATCTCCTATATATACAAGTCCAAGCTCAAGTGTCTTATCTATTTTCTTTCCCTTCTTTTCAACTGAAGAAAGATAGCCTCCTTTTAATAAAGTATATGCAATATTTTCTTTCAATGCTGAATATGGAATAGAGATAGTGGCTTTATGAGCTTCGCTTCCATTCTTTAAAGATATAATGAAATTTGAAATAGGGTCTGTTACCATGATGATTTTTTTATTCCTGGAATAACACCTTCATTTGCAAACTCTCTGAAACAAATACGACAAAGATCAAAATCTCTCATATATCCGTTCTTTCTTCCACAACGGAAACAACGTCGAACCACTCTCGACTTGAATTTCGGCTTTTTGGCTGCCCTTGCTTTTACTGATGTTTTTGCCATATTTAAAAATGAAAACAGGGATTGGTTAGCTTTTCTTACCCTTTCTAGGCCGAACTTGCTTCCAATCGCTTAATATTTATTCAATTTTGAATATTCTTATACTAACAAAACAACTTCATTTCGTCAATTATCTCCTCTTCACCTCCTCTTTCTTGAAAGGAAAACCAAGATATTCCATGAA
>ERZ1292623.3510-Hain-H51-01um-R1-3510-length-13355-cov-22_pt1 | contig 13355 bp, 18 predicted proteins | sample MGYA00564398_ERZ1292623 | MGnify/ENA primary metagenome ERZ1292623 (study PRJEB36523, sample SAMEA6512633) | groundwater metagenome | collected 2019-01-07 | study: AquaDiva: Metagenomics assemblies of 32 groundwater samples
CGATGGCCATACGGATTGGCTGAAATCCCATGAAGAGAAAATAGGTAATGTTGAACGAGAAGTTACAAGACTTAAGACTATAGTAGCTATTGCAGGAGTAATCCTGTCGACGCTTCTGACAGGGCTGATAGCATTTATAGGATGGTTTAGGCATAAATAATTGGTAAATGTATAATGGAAAATCAGTACCAGGGTACTTGTCCTTGGCATCCTTGGACTTATTGCCCTGGGCTTCTTCGTGAAATTTAGAAAACAATGAAACCTCAATGGACACATATAATCATTCATCACAGTCTAACACAAGATGGGCGAACTATTTCCTGGGAGGCTATCCGTAAATACCATATTGATATTCAAGGTTGGAGAGATATAGGGTATCACTTCGGTATAGAGCTTCTACCCGATGGGGTATATCACATTTTAACCGGTAGGCCACTCAATCAACCAGGCGCTCATTGCAAGGAAGAAGGAATGAATCAGAAGGGTATCGGTTTTTGCTTCGTAGGTAATTATGACCTTATCGCACCCCCGACTGAAATGATAGTTAAGGCGGCTGCTTATATCAAAGGCTTAATAGATGTTTTTGGAATAATTCCTGCTAATGTTAGAGGACATAGAGATTATGCAACTTATAAAAGTTGTCCGGGCAGGTTGTTTGATATGAGTCAATTCAGGGATTTATTGAGATAGATAATGGATATAACAGTTCAAATTACAGGTCAGTGCCCAAGTGGTGGACATATTAATTTTAGGGTAACTACGCCTAAAGGCGTTAAGGATATTACTTTACATAAATCTGACTTCCAGCTTGAACCAGATGAATGGGAATCTGCGCTGGCTATTGTGTTAAGAAGTTTTATTAAGGAGTCTGGCTTGACTAACTGGGCACAAATAAAAACTGCTATCGAAGGGAAGGTATTTAAACTCTAATGACATTACAAACTATACTTGGCGGGCTAATGTATCCTAGTTTGATGTTGTTTGGGGGAGGTTACACACCAAATTTTTCAACTCCATTTACATTAGATGCGGCAAATGAAGAGGCGGCACTTATATTTAAAGCACCTTTTACAGGTAATATAACGGCTGTTGGGTGGCGGACAGGGACGGTAACAACTGGAGCTACTCTTGATGTCCGTTTAGAAAATGTTAGCTTAGTGAATGGAGACCCTAATGACACTCTTGTAGGAACAAATACAAACGGTTCTCAAGTAGTTGCGGACACGGATGATAATAAATGGTTTCTTACACCATTAACAGCAGCAGCTTCAGTTACACGTGGACAGTTAATGGCTTTAACAATTGTTAACCCTGCTGCAAGTTTTGGGAATATGATAATATCAAATTTTGCAGATTCAGTAACAACATTTCCATATGGTGATTTATTTGCTGGGGCAGGCCCTGCTTGGGGTAAACTTAGTGTCATAATTGTAGTAGCATTGAGCTATAGTGGGGTATACTATCCTATAGAGGGTTGTTTCCCGTTTTCTGGTATTCCAACTTATACTTATAATTCAGGCACTGCAGCGCAGGATGAGATAGCCTTAAAATTCAAACTGCCAAGTCCTTCCAGAATAATTGGTGGGTGGGTATGGGTAGATGCTGATGGCGATTTTGATATAGTGCTATATGATAGTGATGGAACTACGGTTCTTGCTACGACTTCGTTGGATACTAATGTAAGGAGTGAGGCAGAAGCGAATTTACACTATTTTACTTTTCCTTCGGCAGTTAACCTAACAAAAGATGTCTTTTATTATTTAAGCGTTAAGCCTACAACCGTAACGTCTCTCACTGCTTATGCATTTGATGTGGATAGTGCAGCCGTTATGGATGCTTGTATAGGTGGGCAAAACATTCATTTTGCTTCAAGGGTAGATGCGGGAGCATGGACAGCAGTAACTACACGTAGACCCTTTTTTTGCTTATTGCTTGATGCCTTTGATGATGGGGTTGGTGGGGGCGGCGGCGGTATGCCTATCCTACGTGGTTCAGTGGTAAGGGGCTAGTTATGTATCTTGGTGAGTATAGAATTGACGATTATGTAACACTGGTAGCAACGACGCATAGGTTTAGTTCTGGAGCTGCTTATGCCCCTACTTCCATTACATATAGAGTTTATGAAGATGCAACAAATATAGAAATAGTTATAGATACAGCTATGACTAATTTCAACGCTGAGACAGGATTTTATCTCGACAGAATTCAATGCACGGCAGCTATAGGATATGAAACTGGAAAGACTTATACAGCACTTATCAAAGCAACCGTTGACGGTGTAGCTGCAATTACTGCTTATACATGGAGAATATTAACATCGCCTGTTAATGTGACTCAACTCCTGGGCACAGCTTGGCTAACTCCAGCAGTAGCGGGAACACCTGATGTTAATGCAAAGCAGATAGGGGGAACTGCCCAAACAGGTAATGATGTAGGAGCGGATGTAGATGCTATACTTGTTGATACAATAGAGATAGGTGTTGCAGGAGCTGGGCTGACAGCTATTAACCTACCTGACCAGACCATGAATATTACTGGGAATTTATCTGGTAGTGTAGGAAGTGTTACTGGTGCGGTTAATAATGTGACTACAGGAGTAACGGTAACGACTAACAATGATAAAACTGGATATGCTATCGGAGTTGGTGGTATAGCTTCCACAGCTTTTGCTGCTGGTGCTATTGATGCCGCTGCTTTAGCCGCTGATGCCACAACTGAAATTACCGCTGGTATCCGTATTAAAAAGAATACGGTACTCAATAATTTCATGTTCCTTATGGTTGACTCCACAGATCATGTGACACCCAAAACAGGGTTAACTATTACGGCAACCAGAAGTATAGATGCTGCTGTTTTTGCCGCCTGTGCCAATGTTGCTACTGAAGTAGCAAATGGTATGTATAAAATTAATTTTGCTGCTACAGACGTCAACGGTGATGTAATAACATTCAAATTTGCTGGAACTGGGGCTGATGATAGATTAATTACTATAGTTACGACTACATAAGGAGGCATAATGTTCCGTAAATTATTGTTTAAACTTTATTATTATCTCGAAAAGAAACTTGGTATATCTAAACATATATGCCCATTACCACCACCAACTGATATATTCATTCTCCATATAGCACCGGAAATAATTAATATATTACCTGATATTGAAGTCTGGATTAAAGAACAAGAATTAATACCTAATGTATCAGGTGAATTTAAAAGACATAATGTGTATGCAAAAGTAATAAAGAAATATCCACAGATGAGGAAAAGGGATTTGGCTTTGGCAATAGAGATTGCCATACAAAAAGTCTTATGAATCAGTCTGTAACAAAACATATAATTAGAAAAATTTATGCTAAACATGGAATATTTGAATTATTTTCTGGGGATATTCATATCGCGCCATGCCATAAAAACGGTATTATTCGTTATCCACATATTCTCGATGATATTTGTATATGCGATCCAATAAGGATACGTAACATGTTTATTCATAGAGAAGAAAATTGATTATTGCCTGGTCTACATATTACGGATCGCAACAGGGACTTTATGGAGGAGCAGGCTCATATTGTAGTAATAACTGGGCAGTTTTAAGTGTAGGAGCATTAGGAGCATGCAGTAGTATGAATCTATGTATGTGTTTAAAAGTATGTATATCATTTTTAACGTTATTAATAAGGAGGAATTTCTATGAGTAACGTATTCACTTCAAATCCTATCGTTCTTGATACCTTTTCTGCAATTATCGATGTTGCATCCGCAATAGGACTCCCATCAGGGCATTCATTTAAACTTGAGTCTATCGAATGGCAGACACCTACTACTCTAACCCATATATGCGTGATTACAGATGCGGCAAGCGGAAATGATATATTTAATGAGACATGCACAACCGCTAATCAAAGCGTTATAAAATATTTTCGTGGTACGCTTATTAAGAATCTCTACATAGCGGCCAGCGGAGTGAGTAGCGGTAAAGTATTAATAACTTTATGTAAGGAATAATTAATTGCCAACCTATGATAATAACTTAAAACGCACGGATATTATAAAGGCAGCCTATAGAAAAATAGGAGCTCTGCGGGGAGATGAATTATCTCCAATACAATTATCGAGAGGAATTGAGGCGATAAACCTTATTATTAGGGAAGAAGATTTAAGAGACACTGGCCTAAATGTTAACTTATGGGCGATGGAGGTTGCCTCGATAGCGTTACAAGCTAACGGGTTTGTCTATACTACCGCAGATGGACTTGCTAACGATATTAGGGAAATAGCGACTATATATTACCGTAATACTTCAGGGGATGAAACTCTAGTAGATATTATCACGCAAAATCAATATGAGGCACTTACCGATAAAAACGAGACAGGAGACCCCGAAAAGGTTTATCTTAAAGTTGATAAGCATCTATATTGTCAAGAAATGTTCATTTGGCCGATGCTAACATCTGTTGGCACAACAAACGAGGTAATAGGTACAGACGGAGAAAATTATCGTTGCACGATGGGACATACGGCAGCAACTATCAATAGACCTATTACAGGCTCAAGTTACCGACTTTATTGGGAGGAGGGAGGTACGTCCGGTATGACATGGGTATCTGGGACGGCATATACCAATGGTGAGCTTATAAGATATACCTATAAACGCCCTCTTTACGATATTGGCCCAGGAGAGAATCCCGATATGCCCGAAGGCTGGACAAGATATCTCATATTCAGACTTGCCTATGATTTAGCCCCTGAGCACGGTATAATTTTAGACGAGCGAAAATGGCTTGAGATAGAATATTTTAAGGCACGGGATGAAATATTCCCAAGCACTATAGCAGTAGTAACAGATATACATAATAAAGGATTATTTTATTAGATTTATTAGGAGGGTAAACTATGGGCAGACGATATGCGACCAGTGGCAACCAAAATGCAGCAGCAACAACAACAATTATGGGGTTAACTTCTGCTACAACTATCAGACCAAAAATATACGAAATAATCTTTGGCTCGGCGGCAATACCAGCAGATCAGGCATTCAACATGCAATTAAAACGTTATACCGCAGCAGGAACAGCTACTGCGGTAACACCACAGGCCATTGACCCAGCAGATCCGGCGGCATTAGCTTCTGCTGGCGAGAATCATACGGTAGAGCCGACTTATACTGCGGGGGCGATTATATTATCATTCTCTATCAATCAGCAGGCAACGTTTAGATGGGTTGTTCCCCCGGAGGAGGGTATTATAGCTCCTGCTACGGCAGCTAACGGATTAGGATTACAGTTTGTGGTTGTAAGTGGAGGAACAGCATTAGCGGAGGCACACTTTAAACATGAGGAATAAATTTTCTAAAACAGGATATGCCACGATTATAGGGCCGGGACAATATAAGGAATATGATACTTTGACTTGTATTCATTGTGGTTCTGTTTGGGCTGTACGCTCAAGCGATGGGAAGGGAGACCCCGGTGGTTGGTGTCGACTTTGCGATAAACCAATATGCCCACATTGTGCTGGCAAGGATTGTTTCCCTTTTAAACGGAAACTTTATCTTTATGAACGACGACAGGATTTATTTAAAAAAATGGGGTTAACTCTATAGATGGCATTACAAGAGGCAACAATATGGGTCAATGATGACCTGATAATTTATGAATCAAGGGATTATATAGATTATCCATATTTTTTCAATCCTCCTAAGCTAGGGGCTAAAACTCGTCCATGTCCTGAAGTTTATAAGGATTACGGCACATTTATTTCTACGGAGACATGTTGATATGTCTAATGGCGGGGCAGCATTCTGGGTAAAACAGTTTATCAATGAAACCGGAACTCCATATCCAGGAGTCAAAGTCTATCATTATTCTGCTGGTGGAGGGTCTACTAATAAAACCGTCTGGGCGGATGAAGCTAAGACTACTGAGGCATCTCAACCCGTTACAGGAGATTCAAGGGGTTGTGTCTGGTTCTACGGAGATGGGGATTATAGACTTAAAATTACAGATTCCTCCGATAATGTCTTATATGATTGGGATAATATCAGGATTACAGAGGATATAGGGACTCTCTGGGAAGGTAATAGCGGGACAGCTTATCCTAACGCTGGAGCTGCTAACCGCTGGCAGACGTTCGTAAAGCATACCGCAGGCAATATATTGCAGGAAGTAGGCATAAATAACGGCACGAGCTTTGTACCAATAATTAGCACAGATAAGGATATTCGATATGCTATTGATACGGGTGCGGCAAATGCCTATATAGTCACATTATCACCTGCATCGACAGCTTATACTGCCGGGATGGTAGTAATTATGAAGGCGATTAATACCAATATTGGAACATCTACAATCAATGTCAATGCTCTGGGAGTTAAAAATATTACCAAAGATGGCGCAACGGCACTTACCGCCGGTGACATATTAGCTAATGAAATTGTATTCTTGATTTATGATGGGACACAGTTTCAGTTACAGACAGCATTGCGGGGAGATGGCACGATTAATACAAATCTTAATGCCGATATGGTAGATGGATTACATTTTAATAACATAAATGCCGGAGCATCCCGTATTTCTACTGCAAGTATTAACAATAGTACATGGACAAAGGTTATTTTTAGTACGGAAGATTTTGATACTGGGGCAGATTATGATAACACAACTGGATGTTTTACTATCCCAGAAACAGGTTATTATCTGATAACAACAAGAGGGGCATTTGCCGCTAATGCTACTGGAATAAGGGGAATAAGGATTGCTACCGGTACCGTCTGCGGGACTGCGACAGGAGTAGAAGCAAGTAGTTACATAATAAATGCCGGAGCCACATATTCCACATATATTCAGGTAACAGCCATTACTTATTTGACTGTAAACACTATTTGTTGGGTAGAAGTTTATCAGGATAGTGGCGGAGCATTAAATTTTGCTACAGTTAATGCTTACGAAAATTCTTTAGAAATTACTCAACTACAAAAAGTATGATTAGAGGCGTGACAAAAAATGTTGCCATAAACCCTATAGGGTATAAGGATTTAGACCCAGAGGAAACATTTATACCTTATCAGATAGATATGAGAAATGGTTATATGACCGATGCTGGCCACTGGAAAAAACGGCATGGTTATGCTCAAGTTTATGATATTGGAATAGATAATCCCATAGATTTATTAATACCCGAATCTACTGGTTATGCAATATCGGAATCAGGCAGGGTATTCTTATTGCCAGGGATAACGGAATATACAGGGGCGACTCTTTCAGGTACGGCACGGCCTACTTGGTGTAATCATCAGGGGACTATCATTATATGCGATGGCGGGACATCAGTTAAGATAACCGGCGGGAATACGGCCTTACTTGGTGGTTCCCCGCCGGCTGCTAAGTTTGTAGATACATTGGATTCTTATGTCTTGATGTCAGGGCATACCAATACCACATTTAGGTGGTCTGGCGCAGGTAATAACGAATCCTGGCCAGCAGCAAATTATAACGATGTGGCCTCCGAAGGAGAAACTATATTATTTATGAAAGTAGCAAAACGGGATATATATTTTTTTAAATCTAAATCTATAGAGATATGGACTAATGTAGGGGGAGCAACTATTTTCGCACGGAAATTATTTATCGAAAAAGGTACTCAAGCTGGATACTCAGTTATTTATGCAAATGATACATTTTACTGGTTCGGGGATGACGGAGATTTCTATGTCCTCTCGGGAGTAACACCAAAAGTTATATCAAAATCCTATCGTTCGGAGCTTGATTCCCTTACCGGAAAATCTTCCATATACGGCTATGATTTTAGGACTGAGGCTAAAATCAGGTGGTTTGTCCCTGTAGATGGGAGATGCTTTGTTTATGATTATGCTAAAGAATTATTTTCCGAAGACAACAGATGGTCTAATGGACAATTTGAACGACTCCCGTTTAATTCTCAAATGATACTAAATAATAATACCTATGTAGGGTCATATAATAACGATGGTCTCATCTATCAATGGTCTAAAGATTACTTAACTGATGCCGGCCAGGATATCAGGGTCTATAGAAAATTCTTAGTCCCATTAACTCCAGATGGTGGGAATGCCAGAGTAAATAGATTAAGATTCAGAGTAAAGCGGGGTGTAGCTACGGCATCTATCGTATCCCCAAGGGCACAGATAAGGTGGCGATTCGACCAGATGGATTGGACTAATTACGAGGATATAGATTTAGGTAAGGTAGGGGATAGAGACCCCTATATAGATATAGTGAGTATCGGGGTTGGGAACGAGATGGAATGCGAAATATTCGAAACTGATGGGGTAGATTTTCTTTTGACAGGGGTCTATCTCACAGTCGAGCCATTAGGATATTAGATTATGCCGATACCATCGATAGGGGCGGGGCCTTCATATGAGGCCCCACCACAGGAACTTATGGAGATAAACCAGAAATTATACGATTATCTTTATATGCTCCATATAAGACTATTTGGCGCAAGTGGCGGAGCGGGAGACCTCGACTCGGTAAATATTGCCTCTATTCCACATTCGATAACAAGCCCAACGGCTTATGATCATCACGGTGCAGGAACCCATAGCGGATTGGATAAGGCTACGGCTTCAACAGATGCCTCAGCTTCTACGGTAAGTGTATCTAATAATCAGTCGGCAGTTAATGTCACATCCGCTGATGCAACTGATTTGGCGACTGTTATTACCCTTGCCAATGAGATAAAGGCTGATGTCAATACCTTAGTAAGTAATTTCAATACGGCAGAGGCAGAAATACGTAGCGATGTAAACCAACTTGTTACGGATTTAAATGCAATAAGAACAAACTTAAATAACTTAAAGGCAGTTATGAGAACGGCTAATTTATTGGCGACATGATAAGAAAAATAATATCAGGGGAATTACCGTTATGTTTAGATATTGCTAGACTGTTTTTTATAGAAGGAAAACTGCCAGGTAATTTTAATGCGGAGATATTTCTAAAAAATTGGGATTATTTCTATCAAGAAGAACGGGGACAAATATATGGCATTTTTAAAGAATCTGAATTATGTGGTGGTATAGGTGGTATTGTGTTTCCAGATCCGAATACAGGAGATATTATTGCTACAGAAATGTTTTGGTATGTAAAACCGGAATATAGAAAGGGAATAGCACCATTAAAACTTCTACAATATTATGAGGCATGGGCAATAGAGAAAGGGGCAAAAAGAATAATGATGGTATGTTTAACTTTACTTCAAAATAATCGATTAACCAAATTATATGACCGTTACGGTTATAAGAAGATTGAAACCCATTTCATTAAGGAGGTATCCTAATGGCTGTTGGGACTGGGACTGCACTTATTGCTTCGGCATTAATTGGTGGAGGAGCTGCATATCTTGGTGCAAAAGAGCAGGCTAAGGCCATTAAGAAAGCTACAAGCACGGAACAAGCCTTCCAGAATAGGCTCCTTGACTTCCAGAAAGAAGCCTATTCTGGAGGCCAGCCTTTTAGGGATGTAGCATTAGAAACCTTACCGACACTTAAAGATTACGTAATGAATCCGACTATTTCGCCTTCATTCAAACTTGCCGGTGAGGAAGGGCTTAATCTGATATCCTCCGAAGCTGCTACTGCCGGTTCCCCGACTTCTGGGCCTGCACAAATAGCCAAAGGACGATTCATGTCAGGACTCGCATCCTCTGAATCTGACAGGATGATGAATAATTTATTCAGGTTAGCTGGGTTTACTACAGGGGTTAGTTCTGAGACTACAAGCCAAGCAGGTAATATTTTAGGTACGGCGGGTGGTGTAGCTGGCAATATTGCAAATTTACAGACTATGCAGGGGGCGGTGTCTGGAGGACTTTATGGCTCTATTGGGCAGACTATCGGGCAATTACCCTATATGTATAGCCTTTATAATATGATGAATAATCCACCGCCTACAACAGGAACTATTCCTCATCAACCATCAGGAGGATCTTATTTCCCATCTATGAACGAATACTATAGTCCCAGTAGATGGGGTGGAGGAGGAATGACTTAAATGCCGGATTTATATATTCCACAGGCTCAAGATATGATAAGTCCTTTAATGAATCTTTATAAGTTCCAGCAGCAGAAAAAGGATTACGAGTTAGAACAACAAAAAATGGGGTCATTAGAGGATTACCGCAGGGATTTAAGGCTACAAAATAAGATGCAGGATATTATCTCCCTTGCTAAAGACCAGCCGGCAGCAGCAGCACAAATGTTTAATAGCGATCCAGAACTACTACAGATGAATAAAGGCAATCAAGTTAAATTTCTTGGAGTAAAAAACGAGTGGGCGCATTTTGAGACTGATGATGAAGGGAATGTTACTGGAATTAGTAAAACCGGAGAAGTTAAGAATTTCGGGAAAATAGGTAAAGAAAAGAAATTAAATGAATTTGAAACATTCAGCACAAGCTATTTAAAAGATAATCCTGCTGCTTCAGGAGTTGATTTGGTTCAGGCTTATGAGAAATCAAAGAATGTTCCATCTCAGATAGTTAATGTAGAGGTTGCTGGAGAAAATGAATTTAATAAAGCATTGGGTAAGGAAGCTGTAGATATAATGAAAAAGGATAGGGAAAATGCACTGATAGGAGTTTCTGGAATTAATGCTATAAATGAGGCAAAAACTCAATTAGATGCAGGTATTTATTCAGGTCTTGGGGCAAATGCAAAATTACAATTTGATAAATTCCTAAAAATGGCAGGTTTTGAAATAAATGGAGAAAAAGTATTTAATACTGAGGCTTATGCTGCTGCAACCGGTAAACTTGTTGGGAAAATAATAAGGGAATTTGGGGCTGGAACTGGTTTATCTGATGCAGATAGAGAATATGCCCAGAAAATATCAGCAGGCACTATATCTCTAAATGAAGAATCTATGAGAAAAATTCTTGATATATCCGATAGGGCATTCAGGGTACAGATTAAATTCTATAATAAAGGTATTCAGGATATGAAGAAAACGAATGTAAAGGCATTTAAGTCAGTGCCATTTAATTGGGAAGTGGAAGAACCGCCTGTATATGGGAAACAATCAACATTACCAAAAGGAATACCTGAAGGTTCAAAACAAATAGGCACTAAAGATGGTAAGCCTGTCTATCAAGCACCTGATGGCAAAAGGTTAATGGTGGAATAATGCCAATAAAGGAATTAAAACAAGATGAGGTATTGGATGTATCCATCAGGGAATTAAATCCTGATGAACAACTTGATATAGATTCTATAACATGGCCGGATGTAGGAATATCTGCAATAAAAAATATTCCACAATCAGGATTAAATTATGCTGGAAATATTTATGAAGTAATCAAGCATCCCATAGATACCGCTGAAACACTTGATCAATTAGTACTTGGATTAGCTGAAAAGATTATACCGGGTGAGCAAAAAGATGAGAAAACAATAGATGTTTTAGGTAATTTCCTGAAAGAGCGATATGGCGGAATAGATAATATAAAGAAAACCATTGCAACTGATCCTATTGGGTTCATATCAGATGTATCTACGGTATTAATGGGGACTGGTGCTGCAATATCTACTACAGGAAAAATAGCTAAATTAAGTAAAATTACTCGGATAGGACAGACTATAAGTAAAGTCGGTAAGACTATTGAGCCATTAAGTATTGTTAAGGCAAGTACAAAGCAAACTTTCAAATTAATGCCACAAGATATTATTAATAAACTTTATGCAAGTTCTGTTAAGATGTCTACGACATTGCCTGCAACTGAAAGGACAACAAGGATAATTACAGGTTTAAATGAAGAAATATTGCCTACTGAAAAGGGATTACATAAATTATGGGGACGTATAAATGAAACCAATAAGGCAATATCAGATAATATCATTGATGCTGCAAAAAAAGGTGAGACAATTAATGCGGATGCCGTAGTAAGTAAACTTGATGATTTAAGATCATTTTATAATAACACAATAAATCCTAAACCATTTCTTGATGAAATAGACGATATGGAGAAGATATTTAAAGATGCTCATGGAACTAAAATCCCTATAGATAAGGCACAGAAGATAAAACAAAATACTTATATATTATTAAAAAAACATTATGGTGAATTAAAAGGCTTAAATATAGAGGCTCATAAAACTTTAGCACGAGGAATAAAAGATGAAATAGCTAAATTGCATCCTGAAATTAATTCACTTAATAAAACTGATTCTGCATTAATATCACTTGAAGAAAGTATTGAGCGATCTGTTGCAAGAATAAAAAACAGGGATTTAATCGGGCTTGGTATAAAAACCGGTACTGGTGCAGGTGGCGTTGTTGATATAATGAGTGGAACAAAAGGTCCTGGATTATTGACTGGTCTTACGACAAGTTTATTAGATACTCCAGTTATTAAGGCTAAATTATCTATTATATTACATAAAGCAATAAATAAAAAATTAATGCAGAAATATCCGATACAGAGACAAATATTATATCAGGCTGGCAGAATACATGAATTAGAGGAATAATGTTAAACGGCAGCGCACAACTTAGGAGGAAATAAATGCCAGCAAATGCCCGACTCTGGACAAGACAATTCATAAATCCCAATGGCCTCCCCTATGCCGGTGCCAAGATTTATACCTATAAGGCTGGAACTACTTCTAATAAAACAATATGGACTGATGCCGGACAGACGACAGGAGCCCCCAATCCTGTCATTGCTGATAGTCGAGGTAATATCCAATTTTATGGTAAAGGTAATTATCGTCTTGTTGTTACGGATTCAAATGATGTTACATTATATGATTTCGATGATGTCTGGATAGAAGCTGCACCAAATCATCTAATTAGGACTTCTGATTACGATACATGGGCTGAGGCTATTAATGAAGCTATTGGTAAAACTCTTGTAATCGATAATACGGTTAATCTTTTAGCAGGAGCTATAACCATTCCGGCTACAGTCTTAGGAGTCTTTCCACTAGCACCTGGAGTTATAGGAAAAGGAGCTGCTACAAGCCTGACTATAAATGCTCCCGTAGTCGGCAATCCTATGCACCAGTGGTTGAGCGGGTTTGCGGCAGGAGAACTATTATTTGGGGATGGCAGTATCAAGTATGTACTTCCACAATGGTTTGGAGCTAAAGGAGATAATAGTAATAACGATACAGCAGGAATTCAATCGGCGATAGATGCCCTTTATGCTTCTGGCGCACGTGGAGGTATCGTATTCATGCCTAAGGGTCAGTATCTTGTTACGCAAGTAGCGAAACTATGGGCCAATGCCAATGGCATAACAATACAGGGTGCTGGTAGAAATAGCACTCTTATAAGTAAATATGGTGCAGGAGTAGAAACTTTATTTGATTTTTCTTC
>ERZ1292623.3511-Hain-H51-01um-R1-3511-length-13354-cov-4_pt1 | contig 13354 bp, 18 predicted proteins | sample MGYA00564398_ERZ1292623 | MGnify/ENA primary metagenome ERZ1292623 (study PRJEB36523, sample SAMEA6512633) | groundwater metagenome | collected 2019-01-07 | study: AquaDiva: Metagenomics assemblies of 32 groundwater samples
TAAAGCATGAGATAAGAAAAAAGATGAAGTAAGACAGTGAGCAACAATATCCATCCTTCCTGCATCTCTTAAATTAGAAAAATTTCCAGATGTTTGTCCAGCCCTTGAATATAAAATGAAAGTTCTCATAAAAAACGTCATATAAGAAGTTTATTATTACTTTCCATTTTTCTGCAATAACCTTTCAGCATTCTTATAAGCAATTTTTTCCTGTACTGCAGGATCTAAACGTCCAATGAAAGCACGAGTATAATTATTAAGAGTAATAGCAACTTCAGGATCAACAGACCATGTAGGACTCCAACCACGATCAGTACCCCACAATACCTGATCTGGATGTCTCTCAATAAAATCCTTCCAGACATGAAGATCTTTCTCTAGAAGTTTTTCAGAATCCTTAAAATAATTTAAAAATTGTTCTTTACTTACATCAGGATGAAGAAGCCATTCACCACCGTAAAGTTCATCAACACCATAAAAAGCGTTAGGATGATCATATAAAACTTCATCAAGCAAAGACATATTCCTCTCTCCTGATTCTTCATGGAATGGAATCAGCTGACCACCATGCCATATAAAGTTAATATCAGGATTTTCTCTAAGAACATTTTCAAAATTATCTTTATGGTCTTCACCAAGATGGAAATAAACCAAAAGGTTATGTTTTTTTAAAACAGGATAAATATTTTTAAGTCTTTCAGAATCAGGAAGAAGTTCTTCAGCACCAATACGAACACCACCAATATTTTTCCTTGCATAAAGACCAATCTCACCATAACCACTAAATAAATCAGGATATACATTCAACATTTTATTTAATTCTTCACTCTCAACAGTAGGAAAACCATCAAGATCATTATCACCATCAGAGGGCATAATAAAAGGAACAAACCTATCAGGATATTTTAACATGGTTTTATTTACTACTTCAAGAAGTTGTGGAGTAATAGGTTCCCAGACAGGGAAGAAAGCAAAAACTTTAGATGTATTCTCATGATTCATCATACAAAGATAATCATCAATATTAACATTCACACCCATAGAGGGAATTATACTATTTTCAATATCATCATCAATTTCTTGATATGGAGATGCATCTGGAATGTGGGGAATATGAATATGAGTATCAATCATAGGACCATTATAATACTCATTAGGAAGATTACGGTCTTTAACAATAGGACAATCAGATTCAGAAAAAGCAGCATCAATACGATCATTCCATACTTTTTCCTCAAATGAATATTCTACATTAGAATTAATCTGAGAACAACCAAAAAGAATAATTAATATAAATAAAAACATCACCTGATTTCTCATTATTAAAATAAAATAATTGAAATATATGAATGTTTCTAAAATAAAAAATAAGCCACAGGAGAGATTTGAACTCCCGACCTACGGTTCTTTTGGATTAAACCTACAAAACCGTCGCTCTACCGCTGAGCTACAGTGGCTTATAATTAAAAAGGAACTAGAAATGCTTTAAAAAAGTTTCTAAGAACTAAATTACTCTTTCCTAACAGCAGCTTTAAACATAACAGAAGTCAAAGGATAGAATTTTTTCATACCAGACTTAACTTCTTTCTGAATATTATTATCAATAACCTCTCTCATCATCTGGGTAAAGTCCATATTCTTAACAATATTAGAGATAATCTTCCTTGATTCATTCCTTACCATAGCATGGACTGACTTGTTAGTACAAGCCTTAGTAACGAAAACAGGCTTGATGATAGCAACAACATTATCCTTAGTTGTATATTCATGAGAATCCTCTAATTTATCCTTACCTTTTCTAGATAATCTCTTTCTTTGTGCTACTTGTAATTTATAATCAATAATATCAGCAAAAGCCTGACCATTCTTAACAGAAGAAACCTTGAACCTGACATTGAAATTCTGCCTCTTAGGATCTCCAGTAAGATTCATAAGATTAAGAGTTACAGCCTTATCCATAGCCATATCTGCTTCTTCAATGAATGTTTCTCCAATCTCTTTATTATTAAATTCTTTACCTGCAAAAATAGGAACCCACTTCTTTTTCTTCTTCTTAACATCTGAAGTGGATGTCTTCTGAACATTAATTTCTTTAGCCATTAAGTTAGAGGATAAAAGAAGTATTTATAAAGGTTTTTATGGGATCAAGAACTCACATTCTCCATCTTGATAGATTCTAAGTTTTCTAATAATAGTTCAATAAGTTTAGATTCCTCAATATTAACAAAAAAAGACATAACATCTTTAGTATTTTCAATATTCACACCAAGTTTTGAGACAAGATCATTAACAGAATGGTCAACTGAACTAAAAGGAATACAGCATTTGATAGAACCAAGAGCTGTCTGAGATATGACAACAATCCTCTTAGAATATAGTTTAGGAGTGAACTTGCAGATTAATGAAGTTACTTCCTCAAGAACATTTATCTTGACAATATCAGAATAATTAATTATAATAACATTATCTTTTTCAATAATATTCTTATCATCAAAAGATGAATAATAAAGATTCAACGCTTTAATGACTTCTAATTTAAAATCTTTCAATAATTCAAGAGCCTTAATACGAGAGGATTTAGACTGCAAACATAAAGAGACACCCAGAGATGGCTTATCAAAAACAACACATGCCCTAAGGAACTCCCTAAACTCGTTAATATCCCTAAAAGGAGAATTCAAATCCTCAAAATTCAGAAGCAATATCTTATTCTTCTTAATATCATGAATATCAAGAGCGAGAGTAGAGACTAATTTCAGCATATCCTCTTCCTCAATATCAATCATAGGACCAAAACCACTGTCCTTATTAGCAATATCAAGTTCACGGAGGATATTAACAGAACTCTCCTCAGAACCTGAGATACTTAAAATAAAAGGGTTAATAGAATATTCCAAAACTTTATGGAACTGCCTGGTGTTAGAACCAAATAAATTAAAACCATCAGCCTTAGAAACAATCTTCGAATCAATAGCATCTTTCTCAATATCATTCAATAATAAATTATCAGAACCAGAAATCAATGGAATATAAGATAGAGAAGATGAACCAGTAATCTGCTTATGCAAAAAATAAGATGCTATAGGAAGAGGGATATTAAGTTCTCTATTCAGTATATTATCAGAGATGAAAATCCTTGAATCTGAGATGAAGAAAACCTTCTTATTCTCTAAAAGAGAGATCTTCTCATTAGAAAATCCGATAAACAATATATTCTTACAAGTGTCAAGATTAAGTTCTTTAACAATAGAATCATCAAAGTCTTTAGCAAAAGATATAGAAAAATTAACATTCTGTTTAATGAAAATTTTAGAAAATAAAGAAGCAGATAAAATACCCTCAACAGACTTTTTACATAGAACTTTTATAGGAGAGTGAAAAATAGTTATAAAATTATTACAAAAAATATCAATGCTCTTTTGAAAATCAGATGAATCAAACATCATTAAGCAAACTTAATCTGTTCTTTGCTGTAAGTCCATTTTTCAGGAAGAACTTTAGTTCTAATATAATATTTAGTCATTCTCCTAATCCTTGACTGAGTCAATAATAAACCTCTTCTAGAGGGCATATCATGTTTGTTCTTATCAAGATGTTTAACTAACTGGATCTCTTTCTTAATCAATGATAATAAAACTTCAGGAATCTCATGAGATAACTTATGTTCCTTAATAATCTGGTAAACAGATTTCTTAGTCAAAACTTTAACACTGGGAATACCATATGAATCTCTTAAAATCAATCCAACAACAGCAGAACTCTTACCAGTCTTAGCTAATTTAACAACCAACTGCTCAACTTCAACAGGAGTATAAGTCAGCCAAGTCTTAATAGTGTTAGTTTCCGGTTTCTTAGAACCAGCTTTACCACGTTTACCTGAGTACATTCTTGCCATTTTCAAGATTATGGAATTAGGAGGTATTTATAAAACTTTCTTGAATGAAAATAGCCCCGCCAAGATTTGAACTTGGGTCAAGGGATAACTCCAAATTTAATTACCAGAGTCCCCTATGCTTGGCCGCTACACTACGGGGCTGAATATAATAAGACATCAAGAAGATATTTATAAGTTTATTTACTAGCATAATTATCAGAAAGTACAGAATTATCAAGAGAAGTATCTAATGTAGTATGATTTTCTGAAGCTAATGCTTCTAATTTATTCTTATCTATTCTTGATTTGAAACGTTCATATAATGAATTATCTAAAGAATCTTCTTTAACAACAACATTTTCAGGTTTCTTTAATTCATCATAAGCAGCAATTCCCATACCAAGAGCAAGACAACCACCAAAAAACCAATATTTCCTGAAAAGACCCATTTATTTTTTATATGATATTGGAATATTAAAGGTTTCTATTACCTTATCAACAAGATTTGATGCTTTATGCTGTGCTTCCAAAGCTGTCATAAAACTATTCTTATCATTTTTACTAGAGACATAATGAGTCTTGCCATCATAAAAGATATCACTATAGAAAGGATTGTCAGAAAAACCATCTACACCACAATCAATATATGAAGTTCCACTATCACGAATAATAAGTTCATGCGCTGATTTACCAAAAGTCACACTATTCATCTTACAACCATTAGGCACTATAGCAACTTCTAAAGAACCTTCAGAGATAGTAATCCTTGGATCTCCATGCATAACACCATTAAGTGTAACATATTCTGCTATAGACTTAACTTTATAATTAAATGGAACAGTTTTAGGTGTAAGACATTTAGATATATGAAAGAAAAATAAAGCAATTCCACCGTAAGTAAATAATTTATTCTTGAAGCTCATGAACTTTGTTTATAATAGAAGATTTTTAAAGATTATTATAGTATTTACTACTATGTTTAATATTACTAAACCCTATATTTTTCATGAATAGTTTTATTTCATTACTCCTACAAAGGAATATAGCATTTCTTTTTGTATTTGTAGGATGGAAACCTAATGATATTAAAGAATCTCTTACCTCAAATAATAGTTTTTTATTATTATTCTTAAAACCAATATTCAATCTTTTAGGATATCTAATTTTATTTGCCTGAAATATAGTACCATCAGTATCAAATAATCCCCTTAAACATGCTATTAATAATACATTGTTTTCCTTTACCCACTTAGGTATTGTTACTTCATTAATTATCTTATCACCTTCAACCAATCCTATTGATAATAAAAATTTAAATAGTTCTATGCCTGCAATCCTCAAGTTTATACCTTTACGATTTTTATCAAAACTGATAGTGCCATCAACTCCAAATAATTTTTTAGCAAGAGGTCTTACATAATTCAACAAATATTCTTTATCTGTCTCCGAATTATTAGTCACTTTAATTTGATATACGCCTTTTTCCTTAGAACAATAAATATTTCCATCACCCAACATTATACCAACAAATTCTGCTAAAAATACATCTTTTTTTGGAATTTTAATATTTTTAATAGGCACGATATTAAGTAGATTTTAAAATTTAAGAACCCTTCTATGAATTATCCGAAAAAATGAAAAAAATAGCCCCGGGCAGATTCGAACTGCCGTCACAGGCTCCAAAGGCCCATATCCTTGGCCACTAGATTCCGCACAAAAGTAAAAAATACAATTGTTCGACGGGGCTATAGCACAAGGTTTTTAACTAATAATGATAAAATAAAACCAGTTTTAAAGTTTGCGATTTTAGTTAAGCAGCTTGTTTAATATTTTTCTTACCTTCAACAGAATCAATATCTCTACCAAGTTCTATTTTCGCTGTGTTTAACCTTGTTATAGTATTCTCATCTATATCCAGTGAAGTATTATTATCTTTTATCAATTCCAACACCTGCATTATTTCAGAGAGCAATAACTTAATTCTTGGTATAAGAGAAATATATTCATTATAATGAAGAACATGAGACTGTAAAACACTATATTGATTTCTTAAAGAATGGGCACCCATAAGCCTATTCCTTTGAGCCCTAATTGAGGACAACTCTAAATCAATTGCTGCAACTCTTTTTTTAATCATATAATTCAATTTACTATTAATTTCTTTTTTATTCTCTCCGAGAAAAGGCAGAACATCTCTAACTTTATCTATAAATCCCATCTTTAAGCTGCTGCAGCCTCTTCTAACTTATCAATATCAACTTTATCAAGTTTGTATTTCTTTATTATTGCATAATCAACTTTTATTTCTCTTTGTGCAACTTTAAGATAATCGTATAATTCTTTAGGAAGATCTTTTGGTTTAAGAGAACTTATAATATCGTCTAACCTTGATCCTATAGCAATAACAGTAGGAACGTAATCTTTACATATTCGAATGTATAAACCCCTATATCTAGCTTCATAAATAATCCTTCCCATATTATTCATTAGAGTATTACCAAATCTAGATTGTGGTTTTTCTTCTCTAATAATTTTAATATGTGCAAGAACATCTAAAACTTTTCTTCTTAGAAGTTCATCTTTGATATTTTTAGCCCAGACAATCATTCTATCGGCATTAATAATATAGTCCCTCTTCTTTTTATTTTCACCAAAGAATAGATTACTCCAAAATCCCATAAAATCTATTTAGATTTCTTATTTTTATATCTTCCTCTTTTCTCAACTTTATCTAATCTGTCTAAAATAGAGGTTTTATCATTAATATTTTCAGAATAACTATCAATAACATCCTTAAAACATGATTCAAAATGCTTGTAATGTTTACTTTCAAGAGCCTGTTTCAATAAATGCAAATCAACAGCTTTATGTTCTGCTTTATCGTTAATAAAACCTAAACCAAAATCAATAAAATAAACTTTATTATCTTTCAATATCATGTTAGAAGTTGTCAAGTCACCATGAATAATATTAGAATTGTGAAGTAAAGCCAAGTTCTTACCTATCTCAGTACAAACATGTTTTCTTTCAGAATCTTTTAAGTCATCTAAACAATCAGCAACTTTTAATCCATCAATAAATTCCATAGAGATTGAAAAAGTATCATTAGAGATTATTTTAGGAGAACTTATAATAGTATTAGATAGTTTCAATAATTTTACTTCAGTCCTGTTCCTCTGCTTCCTGATCTTCTCATCCAATTCTTTAATCCTGTAAAGTTTAGGAATCCTCTCTTTAATTATAATATCATTATCTCTAAATAATTTAGCTTCTGCACCCTGAGATATCAATACTTTCATATTAATAAAATTATAATTAAATTTATAAAATTTGTTAAAATCACAAAAATATGATAAATAACCTGAATATAGAACATCAATCAAGCTATGATAATATACATACAACATTATTAAGGAGAGAAGATAGTGTAACAGGGTTGTTATTCCTATTAAAAGAATTAAGAAATGGAAGATATAAAGCAGATATTTATCAGTGCATAATAGAAGATGGATGTGACGGACTCACAACAGAGTATACAAGAGTATTGCTATATAAAACATTCAGAGGAAGCGAAGGTTCAGTAGAAATGAAGATATTAGATCTGTGCGGTAAATGGTGTCAAAAAAACAGAAAGAGAGATAAAAGAAGAGTTTGATATTACACTACATTAAAAACCCATACATTTAGGAACTTTACCTTTGAATTTCTTCATTAATTTAGTTACATCCTGTTCAGATTCCATACCCTTCATCATCTTCATCATCTTCTTAGACTGACGATATTGTTTTAATAATTCACGAACATCAGAAACAGAAACACCAGAACCTTTAGCAATACGTTCAATTCTACTTGAATCAATTATTTCTGGATCTTCCAATTCTGATTTAGTCATAGACTGCAAAATAAATTTCCATTTCTTTAATTTTTCCTGCTGAACATCAAGCATGTCTTTAGGAATCTTAGCATTACCTAAACCGGGAATAAGTTCCATAATCTTAGATAAAGAACCCATCTTAGACATAGCTTCCATCTGTTCATAAAGATCAATAAAATTAAATTCACCCTTGATTAATTTCTTAGACATCTCCTTAGCTTCTTTTTCTGACATAATGTCCTTAGTTTTTTCTAATAATAATTCAATATCACCCATACCTAATAATCTTGAAACAAAACCTTTGGGATTGAAAGTTTCTAAATCATCAACTTTTTCTCCCAAACCAATAAACTTGATATTAGCACCAGAAACTGCACAGGCACTAATAGCACCACCACCTTTAGCCGTACCATCTAACTTAGTAACTAAAACACCAGTAATGTTACAAGCATCATGGAAAGCTTTAGCTTGAGTCTGAGCAGCCTGACCAATATCAGCAGAAATAACTAAAAGTTTCTCATCAGGACTAATAGTATTATTCATCTGTTCAACTTCAACAATTAATTCTTTATCTAAAGCATGTCTACCAGCGGTATCAATAATAATAATGTCAAAATTGTTTAATTCTTTTTCAAAATTCTTATATATTTTAATAGGATTCTTTTCTTTCTTATCAATAAAAACTGGAACATTAATAGATTTACAAACTTGCTCTAATTGATCCATAGCTGCTGGTCTGTAAACATCTAAACCAAGAGCACAAACTTTGTAACCTTTCTTAGCATAATATTTAGAAATTTTTCCCACGCTTGTTGTTTTTCCAGATCCTAGGAGACCAACCATCATAATCTTGAAAGGTTTATGATTTATTTCAATCTTAGAGCCTTCACCACCCATGAACTTGACTAATTCTTCGTAAACAATAGTTACTAAATATTCTTTTTGAGTAATACCAGAAGGGGGTTTTTCTTTCAAAGCACGTTCTTTAATTGATTTTGATAGATCTAAGACTAAACGGACATTAACATCTGAAGATAATAAAGCTCTTTGGATATCCTTAACTAATTCATCAATTAATTTTTCATCAACAAACATAGATTTAGCTATCTTTGATAAAGTTTCTTTCAATGAACTGCCTAATTTGTCTAAAACCATAAATTCAATATGGCATAAGAGTTTATAAAATTAGCCTAAACTATAAAAAATCTATTTCAATCTCAAACAAATCAGAAGTGGCAAGCTCCTCGACAACAGCAGGATATAAACCAAGATTTTTAAGATAAGACTTATTCTTTTTAATAAAAGATTTTGAACATAAAAGCCTATTCTTTCTAATATCAATATCAAAGTCATTATTCAGAGACTTATCTAAGAAATTTTTAAGATCTTCAAGATTATGAGTTTTATAATCAGGATTGTTATTTTTCTTAAGATAAACAGCACCTCTAATCAAAGAACCACCTCTTGTAATGATATCATAATCTTTCTTAATATTTTTAGCCCTCAATTTAATTCTATTGCCTAACTGTTCAATATTCTTAAGCCTTGAAGTACAGAAATGAATATTCAAATCATTAAATTTCTTCATAATAACAAAAGCCAATTCTTCAGAACCCTTAATGCCATAAGATAAGAAATCTTTAGACTTGTAGCCTTTATCAAAAACAAGATTTTTAGAGACATCAGCAGCTTCTAATTCATTAAGATTGAAGAAATCAACTTTGTCTTTAAAATATTTAATAACATACATAGTCTCTTTAATCATATCAGGAATACAAGGAATTTCAATGCCAACATCCCAATCAAACTTTTCAGCCAACAAAATCCTGTTCCATTTAGAATCATCATTTAAGTCAGGATGGAATCTAATCTCATCCAAACCTGAAGAGTATAAAATTTCAAGATTTTTTTCATTAACAAGATCAAATGATGTATATAAATGAACATGAAACTTTTTTCCAAACTCTTTTTTGAAAGCCTTGATATAATCAGAAACTCTATTAACTTTAGTAAGAGGATCACCGCCAGTAACACCCATACCACTAGAATTACAAAGTTTAGCTTCATTAATAGCTTCATCAACATTAAAAATATTAGATTCATTAGCATAAATAACATCATGCTGAATCTTATTATCAGAGACAGGACAGTACCAACATTTTCTAGGACAAGCGCCAGTAATAAATAAAACGAGTTTTTTGCCGACAACACACATTTTACAGCCATTAGATAGATTACCAGTATTAAAAGAACTGTGAGTTGTATCTTTGATCTTATTCATAAACATAATAAAAGTGAAATAAATATAAAACCTACGATTTAGAAATCTCTATAATAAAAACATAATAAGTTTAAAATTTTATTTAGTAAAAATAAAAAGAGAAAAAATGTTATTATTAATCTTTATCCGAATACCTCTCACCATTCTCATCATATCTATTCTTTGAACCATATTCATAGCCCAGTCTGTATGGATCTGAAATGCTAAGAAATGGGTTAAGACCTACTGTTATGTCCTCCAAGAATCCTCCATTTTTTCCATCTTCAACACCAATTCTGTATTCTACATCCTTTCTTGTTTCTGCCATTTTACTTTCCTCCAATATATTTTATATTAATCTATTTTATTAAATAATCTGCTAAAACTTCACTTATTTTATACCCACTTAATAATTCTAGCCATAACCATTGACCATTTGGGTTTAGTTCTAAAAATACATGACGCCCATCTTTTGAATATATAAAATCAAATGCCCCAAATTCTAAACCATAATGTTTTACCATATCTACACAAAAATTTTGAACAGCTGGTGGTAAATCGATATGTTCATATCCTACATTTGCAAAATCATATCTTCTAAAGTCTATTTTTGATATCTCTGCATCTTGTGAATTTATTTTTGTTGCTATGACTTCATCTCCTATTACAATTATTCTCAATTCGTAATCTTTTTCTATATATTCTTGAAACATAGATGGATTAAGTTTTATTAAGTCTAAATTTTCAAGATTTTCTGGTTTTATTTTATTAGTATATATAAAATGATCTTCTCCCTCTTTAACAATACTTACCCCCTTTTGTAACTTAAAACATATATTCCCACTATACTGGTGATAAAAATCTAAAACTTGTGATGGATCATTAGTTACTATTGTGTCTGGAATATAAATTTTATTATATCCTGTTTTTACAAATTTTAACTGTTCAATTTTATTATTTGCTGCAAAAATTGCTTGTGGATTACTAACCACTTTGCCGTTATGTGTCATTAATAACCCTTCTAATGTTTTACTTGTTTCACCATAAGCTATTTTTTTTATATCTTCCGAAATTTCTCCTTCTATAATTGGATCATCTATCCTTCTATTCCATATTGTCCATTGTTCATTTAATACAATCTCTTCTGTGTTAGTTTTAATTTTATATACCAAATTTTTAGTGTCAAAATATATCTTGTAGGAATTTGGTAAATTCTCTGTTACAATATTTAAATATTTAGCCCCAATATCTTCTAATCTCTTGCAAACTACTTTTGCATGTGGGTCATCATTGTATGTTAATATTAATACGTTTTTCATTTTTTTAGTTATTAAAATAAAAAGATTAGGTAAAGTGGTATAGCTCTACTTAATAATAATTTTTTATGAGTCATCAAACCAATGAGCATCACCACTACCACATGCAGTCGGTGAAGCCATTGTAATATAATCTTCTTTAGGCAGATATTTATAATCTTCTCCATAAAGTCTTTTATTAGCTACATCTACACCTCTAGGTGCTGATCTTTCAATGAACTGTTCTGCAAATAATTTATATTCTAGTTTTTCTGTTTTCATTTTGTTTCTCCTTATATTTCTACTGTTAATAATATTATTAGGGTAACTAAAATATAAAATAGCTTATCAAAAAACAGAACAAAAATAGACTATTATAGTATAAAACTAGGTAAATGTCAGTTTCACAAAATATTTATATAAATAAAACATAAAATAATATATGGTTAAAGATGATTTAATAATTTATGACTATGATAATCAAATAATAATAGACAATAAAGATAAAGAAATATTGTATGAATTATCAACTGATGCGAGACAACCTAATAGCAAAATAGGGAAAAAAGTAAACCTAAGCAAACAAAGCGTGGCAAAAAGGATAGAAATATTAGAAAAAACAGGTGTTATAACTAACTATTTTATTAGTATAAACACCCTTAATACTCCTATAGATTATGCATTATTAATTAAATTAAATCATAATTTAACAGATGAAGAAATACAAAATAAAATATTTCAAGTTGGTGATATTTCTGCTATATGGTGGTGTTTACCAAACTATGATCTGAAAATAATAATTACTACTCCTGATGCCAATGAATTAAATAATAAAGTAAATAAAATAACAGAAATTTTAGGACATTATATCAAGAAAAAAACAATAATAAAATATTTAAATTATGTATATATATTTAACAAATCTTATCTAATTAATAAAAATCATGAAACCTCTATAATATCAAAAAATTTACCTTTAAAATTAGATTCTAATGAAATAAAACTAATCAGAGAATTATTTAATAATGCTAGAATAAAAATAACAGAATTATCTAAAATTGTAAACTTAAGCCCTGAAACTGTGAGCCATAAAATTAAAACTTTAATAAAAAAAGAAATAATAAGCAAACCAAGTATAGAAATTAACTTGACAAAAATTGGGTATATATTAATAGAATTGTTATTTTCAGTAAATGGAAATATTGAAATAATAGAAAAAAAGATTTTAAAATTCTGCAGAGAAAATAATAATGTTACCATATTATGCAAAATATTTGGAGATTATAATTATATTATTCAGATAGAACTGGAAAATTTTAACAAACTTATAAATATAATAAATTCAATGAAAAAAGAACTTGGAAAAGAATTAGATAATTACATTATAAATATTACTTACAAAGGTGTTATATCAAGAACAAACAGAAAAAATAGAATAAAATCAGTTGTAGAATACTTTTCTAGGAATTAGTTAATAACATAAGTAAAGCATAAATTGTTGCTTAAAAATATATTAGTCATTGACTCTAGCCCTAAATAAGATATATACATAAGTTATGCTTTATTCTTGTCTTCTACTAAATTAACATAAAGATCAAGACTTTAAGATCAAGACTTTACTATTTATAGATTTAGAAATCTTTATAATAAACTAATAAAATAATTCTATTAATGAAAAAAGAGATGAATCATAAGTCAAGCAAGTTTAATTTCAAAAACTTAATTCTAGGAGGACAGGACGGAATAGTAAATGTTTTAGGATTAGTATTAGGAGTAGCAAGTGCAACAGCAGACAAGAAAATAGTAATAATAGCCGGGTTAGTTTCATTAGTAGCTGAATCAATATCAATGGGAGCAGTAGCTTATACTTCCAGTAAAGCAGCAAAGGAATATTATCAAAGTAGAATAAAAGAAGAGGAAGAAGAAATAAAAGAACAACCTAAAATAGAGATAAAACAAATAAGAGATTTATATTATGAAAAAGGATTTAGAGGAAAATTATTAAATTCAATAGTTAATAAAATAACTTCAAATAAAAAAACATGGGCAAA
>ERZ1292623.3512-Hain-H51-01um-R1-3512-length-13351-cov-7_pt1 | contig 13351 bp, 18 predicted proteins | sample MGYA00564398_ERZ1292623 | MGnify/ENA primary metagenome ERZ1292623 (study PRJEB36523, sample SAMEA6512633) | groundwater metagenome | collected 2019-01-07 | study: AquaDiva: Metagenomics assemblies of 32 groundwater samples
AAAGGAATCTTGAGGAAAATGAACTCGATGTTTCGAGAGCTGTTATCCGTCGCGGGAATCTCTTCGCCCCATTCTTTGACGAGCGGTTTGATGTGATCGCAACGAATCCTCCATATGTACCAGAGGGTCGAGAGCTTGAGGAGAGTGTCACGAAGTATGAGCCTTCAAATGCACTCTTTGCCGGTCCTCGCGGACTTGAGGTGGTTGAGCGAATAGCTAAGGAAACTCCAAGACATCTGAAGCCAGGAGGCGAGCTCTGGATGGAGTGTGACATCGAGAACATCGAAGAGGCGCAGGAGCTCGTGGTGTCGGCAGGCGCACTTCGCTCTGATATACGCACTGATCAGTATGGGAGGCCCCGGACGCTCGTGGGATACTATCCCTAAGCTCGTCTATGGAACCAGCAACGCAGACCTACCCCACTCCCCTATTTGATCCAGGGCCAGTACTCGCATCACTTGATGCGGGGAAGGTGGTCGCCGTCATTGCTTGGTTCATGTTTGTGCTGTGGGTGGTGTACACGGTTGTGGCCGCCTATCACTGGCTGCGCTACAGTCATCGTTCTTCAATCGCGATCCCTGCACTCATTACCCATGTCGTCGTCTCGCTCGCACTCGCCTTGTTTGCCGTATCTGGGTTTGCACCCGCATAGCTATGGAAGAATTCGCACTAGAGCCAGGAGAGAAGATCATGCTGTCAGTCCGCAAGCACTGGTTTCTGTTTCTCATGCAGATGCTTCCCTTCCTATTGCTTGCGTATATACCGATGCTTGCACCGAACGTTATGGAGAGCTTCGTGCGTGCAGCGCCACACGCAGCTGATGCTGCTGCCTGGTTCACGCTCGCGAATCCGTGGTTCCGTCTCTTCCTTGGGGTGTGGTGGCTATTGCTGTGGATCCTTGCGTTCAATGTATTCACTGCGTACTTCCTGAATCTATGGATCATCACCACAACCAGGATCGTAAAGATCCGGCAGTATGGATTCTTCTCACGACAGGTCTCAAGCTTCCTGCTCTCCCATATTCAGGACGTAACCACCACTGTCGATGGCCTCTTTGCCACTCTCCTTGATTACGGCACGGTCCGCGCCGAGACCGCAGGCGAAGCGGCCGAGACCTTTAAGATGTCGGGTATCCCAGACCCTACCGGTATCCGGGATCTCATCATGAAGGAGATCGCCGATCATCATTTGGCGGATAAGGCGGTGGTATGAGTGACGCAAAAATTCCGCTTGCGCTAGTCCTCAATACATTGGGGTGCATTACAGTCTTTGTGTCACCATTCATAGCAACCCAACATGCCGATAAGTTCGGAATGTTTCTTGGTGTTTGGTATCTAATCCCGACCCTCATCCCATTCGGTATTCTTATTGCGATCTCCCTTTGGTCAATTGTTTACAAACGATCAAATGCAGCGCTTATCTTCGCCATACTCACTCTTGGGTGCGCATTCTTACCCTTCGCGCTGGTGCAGCTATTCTGAGGCGGCTCTATATCTGCTAAACTGCCCTTATGAGCGACAAAGAGCCGCTATCTACCGAGCCATATAAGGGTGTGCACGACTATTACCCCGAGGACTGGGCCAAGGTGTCTGCGGTCTTCGATACGATCCGTACGACGCTTCGTTTGAATGGCTATGAGGAATACCAGGCCTCCCCACTTGAGCGTGCTGAGCTTTATGAAAGCAAGACCTCTGAGGAGATCGTCAGTCAGCAGACCTATACCTTCACCGATCGCGGAGATCGAAGGGTGACGCTGCGTCCTGAGATGACACCAACCCTGGCACGCATGATCGCCGCAAAGCGTCGTGAGCTTGTGTATCCGGTTCGCTGGTTCTCGATTGGTAATCGTTTCCGCTACGAGCGTCCCCAGAAGGGCCGCTCACGTGAGTTCTATCAGGCAGACGTAGATCTCATTGGTCTACCAGGCGTTAAGGGCGAAGGTGAGGTGGTGGTTATGGCGTATGAGGTTCTGAAGTCCTTTGGTGCGACTGATTCCGACTTCCTTATCCGGGTAAATTCCCGTTCGCTCGTGAATGCTGCAGGTAGCGCACTCGGACTCACAAGTGAGGAAGTTACCGGCTACCTCTCCCTCATCGATCGCAAGGACAAGATGGATGCGGAGAAGTTTGAAGAGGAGCGCTCTGCATTTCGTCGTGATGGTCGTGATCCGCTTGAGCTTATCGAAGCGAGGGATAACGCAGACGTTGATGCGGAGTACGAGAAACTAATGGGTCTCATGGAAGCATGGAAGGCACGCGGCATGACGAACGTGGTATTTGATCCGACCATTGCCCGTGGCTTCCTCTACTACACGGGTCTCATCTTCGAAATCTACGACACTAACCCCGAGAACCCTCGTGCGCTTCTTGGAGGCGGGCGCTATGACGGACTGGTAGCACTCTTTGGTGGAGAGCCGATTCCTGCAGTTGGGTTTGCGATTGGTATCGAAACACTCGTCGACTTCCTCACGACGCACGACCTTCTTCCTGCAGCTTGTTCGGCACCCGAGCTTTTTATTGGCACTCCTTCAGAGTCAGATATTGCTGGTGCGCACGCATTCGCTTCCACACTCCGTACCGAGGGTCTTCGAGTTCTTGTGAATGTTACTGATAAAGGACTGGGTGATCAGATACGGGAGGCGGCACGTCGTTCCATCCCCTACTTTGTTGCCTATGGAGAAACTGAAGCTGCGTCAGGCACCGTGCGTGTAAAGAATCTCGAGTCAGGCTTTGAACAGGAAGTACAAATTAGTGGCGTGGTGGAGGCTATCCGTTCGGGTGCGTAACTATGCGGGAGATCACGTTTGATATAGAGACCGCTAATGCGTTTCCTTCGTTCTCACGAAGTGACTATTCGTTACTCGAGCTTTCGGTGGTGGGTATCCACGACTCAGAGACGAATGAGTACAGTGCGTACACCAAGGAGGAGCTTCCCCAGCTCTGGCCCATCATCGAGAAAGCCGATGTATTGATTGGTTTCAACTCGATCTCATTCGATGTGCCTATTTTGAATAAGTATTATCCGGGTGATTTAACACAGATTCGTTCGTTAGATCTTTTGGTTGAGGTATATAACGCACTCGGGAGAAGATTGAGGCTTCAGTCGCTTGCCGAAGCCACACTTGGTGTCGGAAAGTCAGCAGACGGACTAAAGGCTGTTGAGTGGTGGGGTCAGGGACTCGTGGAAAAGGTTAAAGAATACTGCATCCAAGATGTGCGGGTGACGCGCGGACTCTATGACTACGCGCTTGAGCACGGCAAACTTAAATACAAGGATCTGCGTGAGAAGCGGGATATTAAGCTTGATACTTCGTCGTGGAGAAGTGCAGGTCCGGCGTCTGCGTTTACGCACACGCTTCCCTTTTAGAAAAGAGTTAGGGCGTCCTCGGTGAAGAGGACGCCCTAGTTACTTCGATCAGTGCGGCTCAGGTCGCCGGAACGATCTTGACGCGCACGCAGAAGCGGTGCAGCTGACCGTAGAAGAAGGCCCAGGTGACGTCGAAGACGTTCGGCCCCTTCTTCTCGCTGAGCTGCTTCGGAAAGACGCGACGCCAGAGCTGGTAGATCACATACGGGACCGCGAAGACGACAGCTGCGCAGATGGCGATGAGGCAAAGGAAGAACCAGAAAAGCCCCGCCCCCGCCTTCTCACTGATAGTCCGGAGAATCGGGTTTCGGCTGTCGGCCATTTTCCCCATCAGAGTGATGAACCCGATGATGATGCCGAGATCGACGATCACCACCGCGGCAATGAAGGCGATGAACGAAAACTCCGAGCTGATGATCGAGCTATCGATGACATCGGAGTAGCTCTTGCCCTGCGACAGCTCGAAACTCACGGACTGCCAGATGTCGTAGGCGCCCATGCCGACCGTCACGGTAACGAAGGCGAGGCCGGCGCCGAGGACGATCACGCAGAGTGCGCTCACGTACATCCAGACGAAGTCGCAGACGGTGGTCGGCTTCCACGGCAGATGCGTGATCCCGACCTGACCGAACAGCTCGTGACAGAATCGGTAGCTCTGCACCCCCATCGAATCTTCCGAAAACGTAAAGGTCTTTTCCAATGTCCCCTCCTGGGATGCAATTGTTGCAGTCTTTTATATAGCATGAATGCGGCACATTGTCAATCCGTGGCACATGTGGCGTGCTAGGATTTCGGTATGAATCCCTCACGGAGCGTCTGGCTCGTTCCCTCCGCCATCATCATCGCAGGACTCATTCTTGCGGTTGCGGTATTTATGATCCGTACGAGTACCCAGCAGGTGCCTGAGACCGCTATGCCGGAGATGATTGAACCGGTGTCGGTCTCTGACCACATCATCGGGAACCCACAGGCGTCCGTGATCATCGTTGAATACTCTGATATTGATTCGGACGATGGGAAGAACTTCCACCAAGCACTTGAGCAGCTCATGACGGAGTATGCGGCAGGAGGCAAAGTTGCCTGGGTGTATAGACACCTTCCCCTTACCACCATCCATGCGTATTCCCAGCGACATGCTGAGGCATCTGAGTGTGCATCATCTCTTGGAAACACGGATGCCTTCTGGCGCTTCATCGGACAGGCACACACCATCGCTCCTGGAGGCGCAGAACTCTATCCGGAGAACTATGCCTTCATCGCACAGACGCTTGGAATTGAATCAGCGGTCTTTGATGAGTGTATAAACTCAGGACGCTTCGCAGCAAAGGTACGTGCACAGGCACATGACGCGCTTGGGGCGGGAGCTAAGGGAGCTCCATTTTCTGTAGTACTTATAGAGGGATCAGAGCCGGTGGTTATTAACGGGACGCTGCCGTATTTGGCGCTGAAGGAATTAGTGGAGCGGTCACTTGAGAAGGTGAGATAGGTTGTTACCTCCCTGCCCTAGACAAAGCGCCTGGGGGTGGAAGAATATTGGTATATCCGCATAAGAATTACCTATGTTTGAAGGAATTGGATGGAAGAGGAAGGATCCCATGGAAAAGCGTGCATTCGTTGATCCTAAGACCGGTGAGCCTGTCGCAGGACTAGTTCGAGGAGAACATGGTGAAGTTATCGGCACTTCCGCATCGACTGATGAGGTGCACAAAGTTGTCGAACAGGATATCGAAGGAATGCGCGAAGCAGCCTAACGAACAAAACACCCTGCCACGCGGCGTGTTTTGTTATGTAAACAATGCGAGCAGGTCGTCGTATTCAGATGCCTCGCCCTTTCTCCACTCCCCACTCAAAAGTTCCCCGATAACCTCGTCGAGCGTTGCTTGAAGCTCTGCTCTCGTTTCGTCATTAAGTGGCACCGGAAACTCCTTCACAATCTCAGGACCCACCTGCACGATTGCGGCGCCGGTGAGCACGTGTCCGTTCTCCTTAAGAAGAAGGTCATAGAACGCGAGCTGGCGGGCATGTTTGTCATCTTTGATATGTACGTCACTTGAGGTCTTGAAGTCGACGATACATTCCCCTGCCTGATTCTTGAAAACAGCATCCACCTTTCCGTACAGAAGTATCTCTTTCCCTCCAACCATCCGCTTTACTGAATACGCTCGCTCGACAACAGTCGTTTCTCCTTCTTTGTGCGGGCTCGCAAGATATGACTTGAGGGACAGCGTCGCATGTTCTACCACTCGGTCATACGCGGCGTTTCGTGGGAGGAGCGAATACTTGAGACAGCGGTTAAGGGCTGCGTATGCCTTGTCTTCGCTTTTCGTGTTGAGGTATTCGGCAATGCCTGCGTGTACCGCCGTACCGATTGCCGTTGCCGGTGCCTCTGGCTCATGCAGGCGCAGCACTCTTCTCGCAAAGAAGGTCGGGGGTGATTCAAGGTATTCGTTAAAGGCTGATGGGGAGAGCCCTTCTTCGGTGAGGTAGCGGCAAATAAGGTCCTGGATGACCTCAGTTGCCTGTACGTTGGTGTGCAAAAGCGGGAGCGGATCGGATACGGGTGTGATGAGGGGAAGATCCTCCGGAATAAGCGCTGAGGGTGCTTGATCTCGTCCTTCACCATTTTCAGCTGCATAGGAGAGTACTACCTCGTCCTTGGCGCGGGTGAGCGCTACATAGAAAAGTTTAGTGATGTCTTCAAGGCTTCTGGTCTGATCAATGGGTGATGGGATCTTCGCGGGGAGTCCACCCTTCTCCCAGGCACGTGCAGTTAAGCCCACAATGAAGACCTTCTCGAACTCCATACCCTTAGCTTTGTGCGCGGTAATGATGGTCACCTTCCCCTCCTCCTGCGTTCGGGAGGACTTGATGGATTCAAGTCCATGCTCGTGTGCTTTGGTAAGTGCCGCAACGATTTCAGTAAAGGTTCGATTTGGGTCACGCGCGACGATCTCCTCAATGTGCATCACAATCTTTCGCAGAAGCTCCACGTCATCAAGACACGCTGCATGTGAAAGTGCATAGCTTCGCGCGCCTGACTCTGCGAGGAGCTTTGAGAAAAGCGGGAGTGGCGCAGTTGTGAGCGCAGCTTCTTGAAGCGTGGTGAGAGTCTTCGCGATCTCGGGGTATGCAAGCTCGAGAGAGCCCATGAGTTCTCGGTCTCGGTTCTTTAGAAGCAACTCTGCCCGCTCCTTGAGTGCCATAGGCCACCAAGGAGCAAGGAGGGATTCCCGAAGCGCTGCCGTATCAAGGGGGTGCGCGACTGCACGCATGAGTGCAAGGATAGAGCGGATGAAGGGGCGAGAAGAAAGAAGGACGTCACCTGCGCGAAGGACGGGTACGCCTCGGGCGGCGAGATGCTCGGCAAACAGATCCGCAGTCGCATTCCTACTCGCGATCACCGCAATCTCATGCGCTTCGGTTCCCTTCTCTATTTCCTCCTCAATCATCTGTGCGACCTGATCGCGCTCAGCAAGTGGATCGTTTGCAGCAAGGAGACGCATGGACGCGTTCCCTGTACGGGTAGCGGACAGAGGCTGATGTTCACCGGTCGAGGCAGGTACCGACTGAATCAGTGCATGGGAAGCATCGAGAATACCCGCGAGCGAGCGATAGCTATCGGTGAGATAGATGACATCGGTTCGTGGGAAATGCTCGGTAAAGGTTTTGAAGTGTGAGGAGTCGGCACCCTGGAAGCGATAAATGGCCTGCTTCTCGTCTCCCACCACAAAGATGTTGGGGTGCTCGTCATACGCGAGAGTATCCAGGAGCGCATGCTGGAGCGCATTAGCGTCCTGGTGTTCGTCGGCGAGCACGTACTGATACTGCTCCTGGACCGTAGCCTTAAGGTCGGCGTCGTCGTTCAGGCCATCTACCGCAATCCGCAGCACGTCCGCGAAGTCATACACATCACGCTCCACCTTCAGGCGCTCGTATGCCTCGATTAACCGTGCTGCTTCCTGCACCTTTTCAAGGCGCTCAAGCTTCTTTACTCCTTCAGCCTTGAGTTCCCCTTTCTTCTCACCGCGCACGTAGCAGAGAGACTCGTCAGCACGGATGCGCGCGCCTTCAGCTTCCGCCCAGGCACGGTACTCATTGAGTGTTATGCGCTCACGCACCAAATCATCCCGCAGTCGCGCAAGATCACGCAGATAGAAATAGGGTGACTTGGTAGTGCGGAGCGCCACGAGTTCTTCACTCTCAAGCACCTCCCGCCATAGGAGTGTCGCCTCAACATCTCCCGCAAGTCGCTTCCCTCTCGCCTCCTTGAAGGAGTCGGGGTACGAGGAGAGAAGATGCTCGGCAAAGCCGTGGAAGGTAGAGATGAATGCTTCGCGAGCGGGAGCGTCACCAATGAGTCCGGCAAGTCGCTGTCTGACGGTTCTTGCTGCAGACTCGGTGAACGTGAGGACGAGAATGTTGCTTGGGTTCGCCTGCGTCTGCTTCAGGATGTTTGCGATCCGGAGCGTGAGGATATGAGTCTTGCCGGTGCCGGGGCCCGCGATCACGAGGACCGGTCCTTCGACGGCGTCCACCGCCTTCTTCTGGGCGGTATTCAGCTTTTTGTACTGCTCGTCGAATGAGGAGGTCATTCCCTCCATTCTACTTCCCCTTGGATAAGTACGCGAAAACCCGCGTCAGGCGCGGGTTTTCGGTCCTTGCGGAGTGGTTAGTTTCCGAGAAGTTTCTTCAGTCGCTCCATGAGCTCCTCTACCTGTTTCTTGAGCGCTTCGATGCGACTCGCGTTGGCATCGCTACCAGTGCCGGTAAAGGTACGGACTTCGGTGGCAGACACCTTGCCGGTTGTGCTGTTTATCATGCCTTTGATCCAGGCGGTTGCGCCCTTCTCAAGCGCAGTTCCATCCTTGAATTCGGCATCATCGGTATCTACCATAAAGGAAAGGCCGAAGACTGATACTGTTGCGGTCGAGCTTCCGACTTCGGTGACGGTAGCAGCATTAAGCTCCACCTTCCCGTTATGTACGAGCACCTTCGGACCGCTCTTGCGTGAAAGTTCCGTAAACTCTTTCTGGTCCTCTTCGGTATCCTCGTCTTCGTCTTCGTCAGTATCCTCCTCATCATCTTCGTCGTCATCCTCGTCCTCATCTTCCATCTCCTGCTCTTGCTGATCGTTATCATCATCATTGCTCTGACGTGCGTATGCCGGTGCGGCTGAAAAGCCGACTACAAGCGCGAGTATGAGCGGAATGATGGCGTATTTAATATGCATGGGTATATACGGCAATTAACGGCTAACAGAACAAGTATATATGACACCGACGAGGTGCGAGTCTCGCTACTGTGTATGTCATCCAAACTTCATTCGGGTCTCTATATGATGGTGACACTTACCAGTTAACGCACGAGGCATATGTGGCAGCAATGGCTTACGGGTATTTTGGGTCTAGCGATCGTTCTCATTGGTATCATGGGTCTCTCGGGCCTCGCGCTCACCTGGAGTCTCATCGTTGTCGGCTTCCTCGTCGCGGCGATCGGGTTCTACGCGGCAGGGGTAACTGAAGAGCGGATTGAGGAGATGCGGAACCCTTACGGGAATAGCGTGTTCCAGTAGGAACATGATTGAGGAAAGTGGCCACCTACGGGCGGCCACTTTCTTTTTTTCATAAATATTGTATTGTGCTCCTAGAAGAAGGAGACGGGTCATGGAACTACCGACAACCCGGCCAGGGCTCGTCTTGATCGAGCTTCGACCGGAAGACAGCGGAGCGCTCTTTGCGCTCATCGACCGCAACCGTGAACACTTGAGCAAGCTCGAGGATGATACGGCGGAGAAGTATCCCGACGAGGCGAGCGTTCTGAAAAGCATCTGTAGTCCTACAGATTCCCGGCGCAAACGCTTCGGGATCTGGGACAACGACGTACTGGTCGGCTCCGCGAACCTCACCATCGAGGGACTTGGGGTCACGAAGGCGCTGCTTGCGAAGCTCGGCTACTACGTGGGTCAGGAGTATACCGGTCGCAGCTATGCGACTGCTGCGGCACGCACACTCTGCAACTACGCGTTCGACACGCTCAACTGCGTCTCGATCTACGCGTACGTGCACGAGCAGAATCGTGCGAGCCGTAAGGTTCTTGAGGTCTGCGGGCTTAGGTACGTGAACCGGATTGCTGGTGGAACCGATCTCCGCTACATCCTGCACAAGAAAGATCGATAAGCTACTGGCCGCCCCTTCCACAAGGGCGGCCATTGTTATACCTGACGCAGGTGACATACTAGCTGCAGACCCCCGGAAGCGACCGTTAAGAGGAGTAAATGACCGCCATGGGGAGCGAGCGATACCGAAGGGTCCTGTCGAGAGAGATGGAGATCATACGCGCGTATAGTCTCTTGATGACGCAGGCAGTGAGGTCGACATCGACACACTCGTAAACCAGTCGGGGATATCGGCTCAGCTACAACTCTATAGAAGGTCCGCCATCCCGGCGGACCTCTTCTTTATAGTTCATACGAAAATCCTGAGGTTGCACGAGCTTATCCTCGATACCCCTTGATCTCCCAGCGTCCATCGGTCTTATGCGCAATGACGAACTTCCCTGCCCTGCTATGCTCGGCAATGGCCATATTCGCTTCAGAAAGTGAGCGATCTTTTGAGGAAGTAAGGATGATGTGTGCGCCACGCGGAATACGGCGGTAAGCAGTAGGATGGTCGATAATGTACGTATCGAATTCATTTGAAAGCCGGATGTTCTTTTTGATGTTGCTCTGGGACATAGGCTAGGTTCTTAGAAAGCTTGCTTTGATTTTGCTGAAATTCTGCTTTATATCGCTTGTAGCTTCGGTGAAGATCTCATTGAGGGGCTCTCCACGCTGAGACAGATTGATTACCAGCTGCGTGTCGTGGAGGTGGTAGCGATGCTTATGCGCATATCCATGACAGGTGTCATATCTCAGTATGGAGCGCCATCTGCCTCCGATCAAGGCGCTGTACTGCACGATGAAATAGCTGATCCTTCCTCGATGCTTTTGGAAGAGAATCCTGACCTTATCCTCTCCAGTAAGGAAGACTATGTACTCGATCGACTTGGACATACGCAGCTAAAGATCAGCCGCTGCAGTATGTCAGGAAGAGATGATGGAAATCTGGAGAGAGATACCGCTAGAAGCGATAGCTATGTAATTCCTTTCGAAGCGTCTTGTATTCAGGATATGCCTCTGCAACCAGTGCCCAGAATGCATCAGAATGATTCTGTTGCGGTATATGACAGAGCTCATGCACGACAATGTAGTCGGCGAGATGGAATGGGAGAAATCCGAGTCGGTAGTTAAAGTTAAGGTTCCTTGCCACCGAGCAGCTTCCCCACCTAGTCTTCTGCTTTCTTACGAAGATACGGCCGTACGGAATCCCGTATATCTGACTCCAGTATGCAATGCGTTCTGTAACGAGTGCGCGGGTGCGTTCGACGGCTTCCGCATATGGCTTCGTGCCTCGGCACATGCGAGGGAGTTGGATCATCGGGAGAGTATAGCGCGCGTTTGACATAGGTCCTGAACATGACATTGTACAGTCTGCTGCATCCTACAGAGAGGTCTTTCCATGACTACTGTAAAGGCGTCCTTTGCAAACAACCACCCGATCAAAGTGTTCCTGCTGAAGGTGGTCGGCATCCTCGTACTGGGCGCAATGAGCGCACTGTTCGCACACGTGCTAATCCGGCAGCTGTTCCCGGAAGCCAATTCAGAGCAGCTGATCGTGCTTCCTTTCGCGGTCGCCATAGGAGCTATGGGTGCATGGATCAAGCCAGTAACGGCACTCGCGACCGCCATCTTGGCCGCGGCAGTCGTCATTCTGTGCTTTGCGATCCTTGAACCAGACCGCCTGTGGCTTGCGAGCTCGCTCACGCTTATCTTCGCTCCGTTCGCTCTTCCTTTCGTACTGGAGAAGCTCTACCGCCTTATCAGGTGAATCGCAGGTCAGATGCCTGCTTGCGGCCGCCCCACCCCGGGCGGCCGTTTTCTTATATACTGTCCGCATGAAGCAGTACTGGCTCATGAAATCAGAGCCCGAGAGCTATGGCATCGAGCACCTGAAGAGGGATAAGAAGACCGCCTGGACGGGGGTTCGTAACTTCCTTGCCCGCAACTACATGCGGCAGATGAAGGTTGGCGATCTCGTTCTCTTCTACCATTCAAGCTGCGCGGTGCCGGGTGTGTATGGCATAGCGGAAGTAGTCTCACTTCCCTACCCTGACCCTACCCAGTTCGATCCAAAGAGCCCGTATTACGAGCGCCGAGCGACGAAGGAGAAGCCGGTCTGGGATCTGGTGGATATTAAGTATGTGAGCACCTTTACTACACCAGTTCCTCTCGCCTCTATGCGGGAGAATAAGAAGCTTGCCAGGATGGAGATACTGAAGCCGAGGAGTCGGTTGTCGGTGACGGGGGTGAGTGAGAGCGAGTATGGGGAGATTGTAAGACTAGGATGCTAGAATTATTGACATTAGTATATTCTAATGGTATATAGGTATTGGCTATTTTGCCTGTTCCCTACGGAGTGAACTGCTGATGCTGCTCGCCACCAACAACGGCAATCTCACCGCTTCCTATCTGCAACTCCGTGACAACGGACGCCGCGTCAACAGGAGCGGTCTGCGTGACATCGAGATCAACGGCCGGCGCATGACCGTCTCCACGGACGATCCGCGCAGGAGCGATCCGATCACAAGCCGGCGCCGGTTCCTCGAGAGCCGCCAGCGCCAGCCGCACTTCCCCGATCGCACGGGCGGCTAAGACCATCCATCGATCACGCGAACGGCCACCCCCTCCAGGGCGGCCGTTTTCCTTTGCCAATCAATACGGCAGTGTGGTTCAGAAGTTTCTACACACTCCTCTCAAGCAGCTTTCTGATTCCTGGATCAACCGCATATACGTAAGTTCCCTTTATGCCGCGAGTGAGGAGGGTTTTATAGATATTTATGACGTACCGCTCGAGTTCTGCTGGATCAGATATGGAGCGCTTCCCGTTTATATCCTTGTACTTTTTAGGATCTACTTCCAGTCGTTTTGTATCTTCGTTGTAGGTGAGTTCAGGACCAATGATGACACCGGTGTAGTTGAGGTCGTATCCCTGGACAGTATGGATGCAACCCACTTCGTTTACTGCATTTGGCGAATTAACCCAGTCGGAAGTAGTGCTATTCCACACGAGCTTCAGTCCATCTATTTCTATGTCGTACTCTCCCCCATTCTTCGTATTCCAAGTCCAGGCATACCCAGCAACCATGCGAGCCAGGCCTGTCTCCCTGTCTTTTGCCTTAATGTCGGCAACCATCTGATTGATATCGGTATATACCTTGAAGTCGTACTCCTTTGGAGTGTACTGGACCTCACGTAGATCAAAGAGATCATCGATAAACTGAATGTACTCATCACCACCCTCTACCCGGATCTGACTGAGAAGGTCATAGGAGACGGCATTGAGCTCAGCGAACCGGTTTGGTTCTACATCTGAAGGGCGCACGCTCTGATTCTGATCGTAGAGAAAGATCTGCTGCGTCGCGGACTTTCGAACCCAATCCAATTCAGTCCCCTCGTTACCAAAGCCAAGCAGGCGGTTGACCAGATCGAACGAAGCGAAGTTCGTGATGTTAACCCGCTTACGAAGTCGATGGGCTTCATCGACGATGAGAATGTCGTATTTCTTTTTCACTACGTCTGCTGGACCGATGACCATTCCAGAGTCTAGACCACTGATTTTGGAGAAAACCTTCTTAACAGTGTTTCGTAGAGAAGTCATAGGAACCACGAGACCAATCTTCAGATCCTTGGTTTCCCTCTGCTCGCTGAGGTACTTAGCAAGATAGATGCCAAGAATGGTCTTACCAGTACCTGGCTTACCGTTTACAAGGTACGTCTGCGGCACGTTCCGCTGGATCTTTCTGAACAGGTCTTTGACGACAGTCATCTGATCGTCGGTGAGAGACTTATACGGTGAATACTTAAAGATATCGGTGTTTCGTAGCTGCA
>ERZ1292623.3513-Hain-H51-01um-R1-3513-length-13350-cov-5_pt1 | contig 13350 bp, 28 predicted proteins | sample MGYA00564398_ERZ1292623 | MGnify/ENA primary metagenome ERZ1292623 (study PRJEB36523, sample SAMEA6512633) | groundwater metagenome | collected 2019-01-07 | study: AquaDiva: Metagenomics assemblies of 32 groundwater samples
GGAACGCTCTCGCATGAAACACCATACGGTACCGTTAATTACGGCAACCCAAATGGTGTGTGGGAGAACGATGGCTTCGATCAAATCAAGTGGGTTGCCGAGGAGATCAAGAAGAATCCAAATTCTCGCCGGCTGATCGTGACCGGCTGGAATCCCGCAGAAGCAACTCAGGTTGCTTTGCCTCCATGCCACACTCTCTTCCAGTTCTATGTTCAGGACGGCTTCCTTGACTGTCAACTCTATCAGAGAAGCGGGGACATGTTCCTCGGCGTTCCATTTAACATCGCCAGCTATTCTTTGCTGACGTGTCTCATGGCGCGTCATTGTGGTCTCAAACCCGGTACGTTCGTGCACACTCTCGGTGATGCTCACATCTATCTAAATCACATCGACCAGGTGAAAGAGCAGTTGAGTCGAGCGCCATATAGCGGACCACGTCTGAAGCTTCCCGAGAAGGTCGAGTCACTCTTCACTATCGACGCTGATAGTATTATCATCGAAGAGTATTCATCATGGCCGTCCATCGTGGGGCAGGTAGCGATTTAACACGTACTTCCATCTCTTGTGAGATGGTGATAGAATGAAAGTGGGAATTGGAAATGGATATCAGAGATTTGCAGAATGAAAAAGGTGAAGTCAGTTCGGTCAAGAATCAGACGTTGATTGACAAGGCTGAATCAGAACGTCGGAAGCTTGCTCCGTTGTCTGCAAACGAAATGAGTCTTGTGGCTCATGCTGCTGAGTTACCTGATTTCGATCCAGCTGATGCTGTAGTTGAAGCGCTTGCAGATCCAATCACAAGTGTCAGACAGCAGCTCTTAGCTGGTCTTGTAACTCACGCTGAAGCTGCACGGCTTGAGAGCGCAGTAGCAGAAGCTGAGAAGAAGATCCGCGAATTCGATTTGACTGGTGACGTGGATTTCGATGATGTTCTTTTCAGCTGCATCGACATCCTCGCCGTCAAGGGCGAAGACTATACGATCGGTACTGGCGATCGTCTCCATAACTTCAAGACTGTTGCCGAGTTCACTGGCTTGACTCCTGAGCAGGTACTTGGCGTGTACTTCTACAAGCACGTCTCCGCCATCTTCTCATTCATCAAGAAGGGTGGGAAGTCTGAGTCCGAGCCGATTGAAGGTCGGATTGCAGACTGCATCAATTACATGCTGCTCTTCCACAAGATGGTTCGAGAAAGAAAGCGCGGAAATCTGAAATGAATCGCTGGCTTGTCGCTCTTTGTTTTGTTGTGAGTGCATGTGCTCCGCCTCATTCATATGAGTCAGATTGTTTCAAGTTTGACTCACTCGTTGAATTGAGACAAGATAGAGTCGACATCTACGTTGCAACAGCGAAATCAATCTTCGATTCGAAATTCGGTGAAGGTTCCCTGTGTGAGTCAGCTAAAGGCACTCACATTCTTGTTCGAGATGATGATTGGTGGATTTGTAATGGATCGGTTGAATGCGTCGGTTACACTGGTCCGTTTTCTCAACTTGAGCTATCAAGATGGGGAAATGCATTTCTCCACGAAATGATTCATGTTTACGAAGCAAGACACTTTGTGCTCGGAACAATCGATCACAAGGATTGGGATGAACTCGGATACAATGAGATGCACATCGAGTTCCTAAAGGTCATTTCAAGAAATGAACTATGGTGGAACGAATGAGGATTATCATCGATCAAGATGAAGTACTGGCTCATTGGGTAGCACGAGTCATTGAGTGGTATAATCGTGATCACGGGACTTCTCATGTCAGAGAAGACATCAAAGAGTATTTCGCGATGGAGAAGGTTCTCGGCTTGAACGGCAAGGACTACATCAAACAAGCGATCAGCGTTCCAAGTCTCTATCATTTCCTCGATGAAGTTGATGGCGCGAAAGAAGGAATGAAACAGCTACACGATGCTGGTCACGAGCTCATCATCGCGACTGCTCTTCCTCCTGACGGTGCGATTGGTTATCATGGAAAGATCGAGTGGATGCGGCGTATCATGCCGTGGTTTGATCTAAAGAACTTCGTGGCCATTCAAAGAAAGTATCTTCTGCAAGGCGACATTCTCATCGATGACGCGCCTCATAACGTCGAAGCGTGGGTTGCATCTGGGCGTGAAGCCATCCTGTTCGATGCTCCGTGGAATGGGCATCTAGATGATTCCAAGTACCTAAGAGCAAAGGGCTGGAAAGAAGTAATTCGCATTGTAGAGTTGCTCGAGAAGTCTGCTTCGAAGTAGAAGCGCTATTTATAACACACACGCCATGAAAGCATGGCTCGAAGAAAAGGTAGGCAACAATGTCTCGTCCCAAGATGAAGAAGTCTGAGCGTCTCCTCCGCCAGATGGAGCGCGTTGGTTCAATGTCTCGCACCGACATGATCAAGTATCTCCGCCGTTGCGAAGGCAAGAAGTTCAATCCGACTCGCGATGCGAACGCATACAACTCGATCCTCTACGGAACGAACAAGGTTGATGGCATTCTCAAGACCTTCTGCCAGAAGAACCTTGCCGGTACCTACGTCGTTGTTCGTGAGATCAAGGCACCGTTCACTCCTGCGAAGCCTGCTCCGCTTCCTGGTGCTAGCGGTTTCTAATCCATGACACCGGGCGAGATCCAGAAAATCAAAGATGATCTACTCGATGCGAGGACACTCGCTGAGCACATCTATGATCACTGGATCTCGCTCATGGTTACCGATAGAGTTCCAGGAATGGAAGGAACAAACTGGAGAACGATTCCAGATGATGCTCGTGAAGACTTTGTTGAATCGCTGAAGTCACTCGTGAGCGATCAGTTTCTGAAGCTCGAGTTTGAAGGCATCAACTCTAGGTGGCACGAAGTCGCCATCGCTGCAGCTATAGACGAAGGTCCACCTGTGAAGAAGGTGTGCTACCTTTGTGCCTCAGTGGTCGTAGAAGTTCCACGATCTCAAGTTGCAATTTGTCCGGACTGCAAATTAGGAGTTCTGAATGAGTGAAGAGATTGTGGAGAAGAAGAAGGTTCCCCGTACGTTCCTTTCGAAGGCGTACATCATGGAGCTTGAGAAGGGACTCTGGGGTTTGTACAGAGACCTGCTCGTTGAGACAGATGTGAAGGACGAGAAGACTGGTGATCAGATCAGAGAGAAGGTTGGCAAACCTCTCGGTCCGATTGGTCTTCTTCGTGAAATGCAAAAAGGCGAAGAGGAGCACGTTGTTCTTCGGAGCTACGATGCAAAGAGTGATAAGCTCCTGGAGCTTGTAAAGGCGTCCTGATGTTCGTACGTCCTAAACGACGTGACGTACTCATTGCATTGACGCTGTTCATGCTTAACGTATTCGATGCGATCGCCACGATTGTGTTGCTTGATCGTGGTGCAGTAGAGATGAACCCATTCATGGACATGCTCATTGATCTTTGTATCGGATATTTCTTGACATTCAAAATCGTATTCGTGGGGACGGTCACGTGGATCTTGTTGTACCTATCATTCGATCGACACGTCAACATGGTTATCGTGGCGTTCACAGTTGTTTACGCTCTACTAACGATGTACCACCTCATTAACCTTGGGAGTCTCCTTTGACCGAAGTCGTTAAAGCCTGTCGGCACAAGACGTATGTTGCTACTCATAGCACTGCCATCGTGAATATGCACGAACTTGGCTCGACTCAGTTGATCATGAAGTTGGGGATGAAGTGTAGAGATTGCGGAGCTCACTTCACATTCAAGGCTGCGCCAGGTTTTTCAACGAACGAACCCATGACAAACGAAATGTGTACCGAATTGATCGTTCCCGTCGAATGGCCGTCAGTCGATCTTCCAGACGATGATGATCCTTTCGTAACTCCTCCGACTGTGTTTCACTGATCACCCTCGAGGTCGACTGAAGATGGCACTACCAAAGGATGGCCGTTGTATCAACTGTAGAGAGAAACTCTCTCTCGATGGATGGTGCATCCTTCAAATGGAGCACAAGAGTGGTGATGACATCTTCCATGTCTGTTCACTCCTATGCTCACTGTCTGTTGCTCGGCGGAACACGTTCGCCGGCGGCCGATCATCGAAGGTCCATCACGTGAACGAAGTGACGTACAATCCTTTGAACTTCCTCCGGGTTTCACCGTTTGAAATCTTGCTTGATTGATCGATTGTACATCTGGTTTCATATGAGTTAGAATCATCTCATCAAATCGACGGTGCCGCTGCCGTCAAACCAACCCTCTAGCGGAACAAGGAAAGAAAAAACCATGACTGACACCACCAACACCGAGACCACCACCACCGCCGCTCCCGCTGAGGGGATGGCCGAGAAGCTCGCCGCTGCTGGCGAGAAGGCGAAGGCTGCCAAGGCTGCACGGACGATCAAGGTCGTCAAGGGCGCCAACCTGAATCCGCAGTTCCTCGAGCTGGCTGCTGCTGCCGGTGCGAAGGTCGAGGAGAAGAGCGGCTTCTATAAGATCACCACCGACGTCAAGGGCAAGGCGATGTACCTGGCTCGCAAGGGTGGTCGAGTCGATCTGAGCGGCTTCACCGTCACCGACCCCTCGGTGGTGCAGGTGAGCGAGGAAGAGGCGCAGGCCAAGCACCTCGGCAAGGTCCGCGGTCAGCTGAACTTCGAGCTGGCTGGCGATGGCGATGCGGCACTGGTCACTGCCTTCTCCGCTGGTCTCACCGAGCTGGCCGTTCCCCTGCCGGTCGTCGAGAAGCCGAAGCGTGAGCCGAAGCCGAAGGCTGAGAAGCCGGCCGCTGCTGCTCCTGCTGAGTCGACCCCTGCCGCAGAGCAGACGCCTCCTCCGGCCGAGACTCCCGCTGCTCCTGCCGCCCAGGCCTGAGCAAGGGTAGCAGCACCTTATGGCCGCGCGGGATCTCGTATCCCGGCAAGATAATAATACTCGATACGTCGGGCGCGGCCTTCCCTTGGGGAGAGATATGGAAAAGAAGCCAGAAGATCCAGCACAGGTGAGTCACGCCTTGTGGTTGATCACCAAGTCATTATTCTTCATTGCTGTCTCGTACATGTCTCTCGTTTTGGTTGTCGGCACTTCTGTAGTGATGGGACTGCTGACATTCACGATGCTCGACTATCTCAATCAAGCTGCGCCATTGTTTGTCGGAGTTGTCTCCTTCTTCTCCGGGATGGCTGGCCGCGATTGGATGAAGTACACACTTTGGGATCTGCTGTTCCCAGGTACTCGTGGTACTCAGTAAGTGTATTCCCTTGAGCCAATGGCTTAAGATAGGAGCATGAACATCTTGACCACTGATGAAAAGACTGAACTCGCCTGTGAGCTTGTTGGCCCGATGGGCCAGATGCTTTCGCAGCCGAAGCGCGCTCCAGCTGGACACATCGTCTTCTGGAACGGAAACATCTTTGACTCCTCTGCCACGAAGCTGTGGTACGGTGACGTTGATGTTACGAAGCAACGCAAGGCTTTGCAAGAACTTGCGACTCGCTTGAGCGAACGTATCTACGTGACTCGCGAATCTCCCTACAGATTCTCTCCGCCGACAACGGCGAAGCTAAATGAAGATGCGGCTGAAAAGCTGTATCCATGTGTCGAGTATTTCGATCCGTGAAAGATAGAAGTACCCCATCGCCTAGGACGAATGGGTGATGCTCTCCGCATAACGAATGCGACCGCGTCCCATAAGCGCGTGTGATGTTGGTGGAAGTCCAACGAGCGTCGAGGATTAAGTGCTGGGCACGTTGCTTGAAACGTTCCAATGGTTGGCACGCTCGCCTTAAATGCGGGAAGGGTGTGGTTCGAGTCCACACAATCCATTGTCGTAAAAATCACAGCGGACGTGTTGTCCGCACAATGCTGTCAGAAAGAGGAACAAAAGAATGGGTACAAAGTACTATGTGCAGACTGTTGCGCCACGATCGCTGCGTCCTTATGTCGGTCGTAGCTACGATCGTCCTGAGCTCGTGTATGGTCCGGTGTCGTCACGTTCAGCCGCCCTCAGTGGCATCGCTCGTCTCGTGAAGAAGAACTCGTTGAAGCCGACCGCGGCTTCAGGTGGCACGACCACTGGACGTCGTAAGGTCAACAACATCGTTCTCGTTCTTGATCGCTCGCAGTCGATGAATCGTCTTCGCCAGGCGGCAGTTGATGCTCTGAATTCGAACATCGACACGATTGCACGTGAAGCTGTTCGTACCGGCCAGCTCACCAGGGTCGCCGTCTACACCTTCGCCTCAGATGTTCGCTGCGTCAGACAGCTTCAGGACGTTGCTGAACTCTCACGTCTCAGTCAGTTCGACATCAGCTGCGGTGGCATGACGGCTCTCTTCGATGCAACTGGCGTTGCGATCGACGATCTCCTCAGGGTCCCCGTCAAGAACGATGAGGATGTTTCGTACCTCGTTCAGGTCATCACTGATGGCGGCGAGAACGCTTCATATCGTTACGGAAACTCGAACGATTCATCGAAGCTGACCGCACTCATGGCTCGAGTTCAGAACACTGATCTCTGGACGCTCACGTTCCTCGTTCCCTCAAATCAGGGTGGTCGTCAGACTCTAACCGGGATGGGAATTCCTGCCGGCAACATCGCTGAGTGGGAGCAGTCAGTCGCAGGAGTTCAGGCGTATTCGCAGACGAACATGCGGAGCTACAGCAACTACTTCACTTCTCGGTCTGCTGGTCAGACCTCGGTCAAGTCGTTCTACACCGACCTCAGCAATCTGAAGACGGCAGATGTCAAGAACGACAAGTCTTAACCGTAAGCTCGTACGTGGTACGAAGTTGCTCGTAGAAGTGTAGTCGACATGCTCAAAATATGCGTTGTTTGCTTACATGAATTTGAAGTTCGTATTGCTCCTGATGGACGTAATACGTGTCAAATTTATTGCAGCGATGCATGTGTAAAAGCACTTCAAAAGAAAAAACGCAAAGAAAAGTATGCTGCTTGTGCAGTTAGATGTTTTAAGAGAATTCACAACATTGATTTGACAATCGATCAAGTTGAAACTCTGCAAAATGCACCATGCGATATTTGTAACAAAAAAGCTGGCATTGGTTCTTTGAAGTCACAGAGAAATCATATTGATCATGATCACGTTACGAATAAAATTCGTGGCACTCTCTGTTACAGATGCAACAGCGCTGTCGGTTTGTTAAGAGATGACGTCACTCTCTTTCAAAAAGCAATTGAGTATCTTTCGAGGAGTCTGAGATGAAGGACTTCGTTGGACGTGAGATCAGTGTCGGGTGCGAAATTGTGTACCCGACTCGTCGTGGTAGCTCGCTTAATCTGAAGCGAGGTATTGTGATTGAGATGCTGAACAACAAACTGCGTGTTCGTAGAAACTCGAAGATCGTTGTTCTCCGTAAGATAAAGCGTGTTGTTGTCACATACACGCCTTACGTGAATGCGTAGATCGGCGTGACAGGTAGTTCAAGGGAGTTGCTCGGTTCGCTGGGCAACTCCCTTTTTCTTGGTGTACCACTTCGAAAAGAGAGTGTAATATGCTCTCTCATTGGTTGTACTTCCTGAAAGGAACTATGGTAAAAGCACTCATCGCCAAGAACGACAAGATCGAAGTTCTCAAGAACATCGTGGTACCCAAGCGATACTACCATCGTATCGATCTTGGTGTAGCAATTCTGAATGAGATCTTCGGTGGGCAGGAGATGCCTGGCATCTTGCCTGGTGCTTCCATTCTCTTCACCGGCTCTCCTGGTACAGGCAAGTCGACTCTTGCTCTCCAGTTGGCTGACCTCATGTCGAAGAACAGCGGACGTAACGTCCTGTTCAACGTCGGTGAGGAAAATCGGTTCATGGCAAAACTGCGAGCCGATCGCATCGGTGTCAAGGGCAACTTCGCCATCTCACAGATTGAGGAGGTTGATGAGCTCCTCGAGTATTGCGATCGCCACGGTGTTGAAGTACTGTTCCAGGATTCGCTGCAGACTCTCCGTGATGGAGAGATTGCTGGCAATGCACGCCTCCGCACCATCGTCAAGAAGATCCAGGCGTCGAAGGAGCTGAGCGGGATGACGAGCATCATCATTGGTCACTCGACCAAGGGTGGGCAGTTCGCTGGTCCCAACGAGATCAAGCACGACTTGGATGTGCATGCTCACATCCGACTCGACCTTGAGACAGGCAATCGCATCTTCGAACTCCAGAAGAATCGATTCGGACCCGCGGCGATTCCGTATGAGTTCTCGATTTCGAATGGTGGACTCGACTTCCAGCAGATCAAGATCTCCGAGACTGACGATGACGAGGGAGATGAGAAGGCGAGCAAGTCTGCTGATCGTCGTGAACGCATCTGCAAGCTGATCAAGGAGAAGATGATCGGCGGCGAGAAGATCTCCGGGTATTGCTTCGAGCGATTCGACATCGAATGCTCCGGCGGATTCTGGAGAGGGATGCTCGCCAAGGCTGTGAAGGAACTGGAACGAGACGGCATCAAGGTGATTGAGACCAAGCTCGACGGCCGCACTCACTTCGCTATCGAAGGAGCGTGATTGTCATGGGTTACATCGTCGCGTTGATCGCTGCATACGGCGTCTGGAATCTCATCGGTGCCGTGGTCGCACTCGTGAGCATCATGCCTGTTGTCTCCGTCTTGCCTTACGCTTTCGCCAAGGCTTCATGGAGAGAATGGAAGGGTCGCCACAAGAAGAAGGCAGCCGATGACCGTCGGCGGGCCTGGGAGGAAAAGATTGAGAGCCACATCAGGCAGCATGAAGAGATGTTCCCTGAAGCCAACGACAGAGACGAGAACGGTATTCCCTACCTGTAGTGTGTACTACACCGTTGACCGGTGATAGAATGGAACCATGACAACCAAAAAGCGCTGGCTGAGTCCTCCCCCGAAGACGTGCGACATCTGTGAGTCTCACATCACGAAGGAGTTCGTTGATGGCAAGACGAATTCTGGTCCATGGGGTTGTCTTTGTATTTCGTGTCACAAAGACAATGGCGGTCGTTTAGGTTTAGGGTTTGGTCAGAAATATCAGTTCGATGGAAAGTACTGGATAAAGGTCGCAGGGTAGTAATGCGGATCAAGACAGGCCAGAGAATCTACAAGGTGAGGTCTGTTGACGGGCGCTGGCTCAAGAAGACGGCGTACCCAAACGTCGAATGGACAGAGTCAGAAGCAGAAGCACACATCTTCAGGAAGCTGCACCACTTGGTACAAGACTTGAGGAAGGGTGTACTCGTACCAGAAAAGCTGGAAGTGTTGCTCGACGGACTCCCACCTGAAGCTCTGCAGATTGTGGAGTTCGAGATCACCGTTTACCAGACAGGGCGCAAACATCGTCTCACTGAGATATTGAAGTTCTATTCAGAAGAGCAGCCCAAGAAGAAAGCAGGGACAATTGTCACGACGGACGTTTAACGAGTGGCTTGAAGAGGTTCGGTTCCTGGTGGACCAGAACCTTGAGAAGAAACTTGAGGACATCCCGGAGTTCGACATCTGCGATGCCCGTGCTTACTTCAAAGGAAACGATGCTCCAATCATCTACTTCGAAGAATGTCTAAGCGAGAGTTGTGACGGTGATGCCGTTGCTCTTGCGTCGATCATGGGACGAGAAGCATGAAGAAAGGTAGCAAGGGATCAGTAGAATCTTCAATACTGATGTCCTTGTCGCATAAAGCAAAATACATTAACGTTGTCTGTGTCGAGTGTAAGATTCAATTCTTTGGATATCCAACTGCGTTATATTGCTCTGAGATATGCAAGAACAGAAACAGGCGACGTACACGTATTAGTCCCGAAAGAAAACTTCAATTGAAATTGGCGAAATATGGTTTAACGATTGAGACTTTCGAAGCAATTCTTAAATCTCAAAATGGTTGTTGCGCGATTTGTAAGTCGCCAGTTTCTGGTAGCAAAACGAAAAATCGTTTAAGTGTTGATCACGATCACATAACGAATAAAACAAGAGGATTGCTTTGTCATTCTTGCAATCTTTGTCTGGGCTACGCGAAAGACAATCCCGCGCTGCTTAGAAAAGCTGCGGAGTATCTTGAGCATGCCAATAATTCTACTGAAGATTCTGTTGTTCGGGCATCTTGGTCTCCTGATTGAAGTCTGGTTTACTGCACTTCATTCTCTGATCTTCAAAAAAGATCTAAAGATGCCGGGCCGTACCTATCTTTGGATGATAGGAATTTACGGAATTGGCGGTTGGTCTCTTGGTCTCCTGCGAGATCAATTCACGCACTGGTTCCTGTTTATTCCGGCAGCTGTAAGTTATATCTTTGCCATGGAATTCTTCTCAGGTTTGGCGATCAAGAAGATCATCGGCACGTGTCCCTGGGATTATGGACAGGCACGCTTCGGTCTCGCAGGCCTTGTTCGCTTCGACTACATTCCATTCTGGTTGCTGCTTGCTCTCGGCTTCGACATGCTGGCCGATAAGATGACTCAGATGATTGAAGCTGCAGGAAGGATTGTCCAGTGAATATCTCATTTCAAGAGTGGGACTATCGCTGCTTGCTCACGCATCAAGAGGTCAAGGATTTAGCTGAGATTTTCTTCAGGTTCGATGACAACATCATCTTTCACGGGAAGATGAAGGAAGGTGTCAAAGACAAGAAGAGCGTGCGAGGTTTGCATTCGTATACTGGCGGCTCGCATCACATCTACTTTGCTTGGGATCTGATCAAGCTCTCTCACAAGACCAAGAGAGCTATCGGCGGCAATGTCGCGGTCGCCAACCTCAGAGTTCTTTGTGGTATGGTATTGGCTCATGAAGTCCAGCATGCCAACCAACACCATGTTCACGAGGAGAAGCACAAGAGCTTCTGGAAACGTCATGGGCGTTATGCAACTCGTCCATCAGAGCGTGAAGCTCGTAACTTCGCCGACAACAACATCGATGTCATCGCCGGAGTTCTCGGTGTATCTCTTGTCGGTAGAGATCGTTCTAAAACGATCGTCGCTGATCAAGAGATCATTGACGTGGCTGAATCGTTTGTTGGAGCCGAAAAGGTTGCTGTCCGTGACATCGTCGATGAGCTTCGACTCTCCAAGATGAACAACCCGATCAATGTTGAGAAGGTCAGAGATATTCTCGAAGAGATGGGTGTTGAGGTGTACTGCTCTGCACTGGAGTGATAAGATACTCATATGCACATCTGCTCTCAGGAAATCGATTTCATGGTGATGCTTCTCACTCAAGACATCAAGATCACATACGAGATCTTCAAGCTGTGGGTGAGGACGCTCAAGAAATGAAAGACGGACCGCACAAGAAACATAAGGGAACTTCTGAGAAGTACACCTTCCTTTGTCAAGGTTGCAAGAAGTATCACCATCTTTCGATGTATGCTGTAGCGCAGCTTGCATCGTTCAACGACATCATTCACACGTGTCCTGAATCAAATCACGTGCAAAAAATTTATTCTGAAAAGTTCAGAGAAAGATTCGATCAGTGAAAATCATTTTCCTCGACTTCGATGGAGTCATGAACAAGAATGACACATCTGATCGTGTTCCTCACCCTTTCATGAAGGGCCGTCGCGTTGTTGGTCTCGAGGCAGACATCGTCAAGCGAGTCTCTGCGCTAGCTGTCTCTGCTGGCGCGAAGGTGGTCATCTCATCGACGTGGCGAATGTTCTACAAGCTCGACGACCTCAGAGCCCTTTTGCTCAGCTATGGGTGGTTGCCTGAGGCTGAGATCATTGGTGAGACTCCGAAGGACCCTCCTCATCGTGGACCTGGTCTGATCATCCATGGCTATGACCGTGGTGACGAAATTCAGGCGTGGCTGACCGAACATGGGACTCCTGAACACTTCTTGGTTCTTGACGATCTGCCAACGCAGTTCAAAGACAATCACATCCAGACGAATGATTCTGAGGGCTTCACACCTCAGCAGGTTGAACGTGCAATGCAGATTCTCGGAGGAATGGCATGATCATTGCAGACAACGATGCAGCAGTTGTCAAGCAGAAGATGCTGGCGATCACAAAGAAGTATGAGTTCGAGAAGCTTACCGAGCAAATATACTTTGCCATTGCTGGTGAGACGAACGAGATGCTGAAGCGTTTCGTCATCGAGAATCACGTTGATATCGATCCTGGCGAGATCAATGTCGTTGTCAATCAGAAAGATGTCAACAAGATTGGTGTCGACTTCTATCCCATGTCCGATCGTGCCGAGATCTGGCTCGTTGATCTCTTCAAGAAGATGCAGGAGCTCCCATGAAGAAGTCGAAGAAGCCTGTCATCATCAATACTCGTGAGCTCGGGATCAGAATCTTCACTAACAATAGAGACGCGACCGGCTGTGCGATGCAGTACGAAGATACGTATTCAGATGGCTCGTCTCGTGTGAGGTACGGCCGGTCTGTCAGACTTTATGGCAACGGATTCTGGCCCTCAGATAAGAGTGATATGGAAGCTGCTATGAAGAAGCAGACTGAAGAAGGAACGTTCAGACCCGATCTGTTTCTTGCATTGCAGGTCGCCAAGCATGCTCTCACTGAGTTAGAGTCGGCATGCCGATTCGTTGATGAACCCAGGAAGAAGATTCGAAAGAAGCGATGAAAGAATTCAAGCTCGACAAAGATCAAGAAGCCAGGCTCAAGAGCTGGACAGAGAAGCATAGACTCGTTCACGCAAATGGTGTTCGTGATTGTTCGGGAGCTTGGTTACGCTACATCTTTTTGCCAACCGGCATGGGATGCAACGTGACTGTTGAGTGCATCTGGTGTCAAGACGTCAAGCTCATCTTGACTCAGGACTTCGATAGTGGTGACTTCCTCTACAACGAGGATGGTACTCCGAACGCAGAGGTGTGGAGCGGTCAGTGAATTCCAATTTTTCGGTCCTAGACTTTAAGTCTCATCACATGCCACTCGATTATGTTGAGTATCATTTCAACATCAGGCGTCTTGACAATAGACATCGAGTTGTGATCACCGAGTCTGCTTTTAACGTATATGTCACAATAGAATCTCTAGATCACGATTCTGATTGGCGGCATGTTCCGGGCAGTTCAGTTTCATTTGGCAAGTTGAAAATTTCATCTGCTATGAAATTTGCCCGTGAGATTTACGATACATGGAATCCATGACACGAGTCGTCAACCTCTACAAAGAACCGTACGATGTCTACATCGGCCGTGCCGGGAAGGGTCGTGAAGGCCCTCTCGGCAATCCAGTTGCGATTGGCATGCAATGTCCTGTGTGCGAAGGCGTGCATAATGACGCTGGTGCGACACTTCCTTGTTGTAAATTTGTTTTAGAAAAGAATCGAGCGATTGCAATCCGATATTCGTTTCCCAAGTCCAATGAAGTGTTAAAACATTTTCCGGACATAGATGCATTGCTTGATTTATTTTTTTGACAGCACCTCGTTCAAGCATCTCGTCACTTCTTCCGTAGAAAAATGGCGAATCA